>ERZ825896.1898-NODE-1898-length-21679-cov-5.141741_pt1 | contig 21679 bp, 18 predicted proteins | sample MGYA00519858_ERZ825896 | MGnify/ENA primary metagenome ERZ825896 (study PRJEB31778, sample SAMEA3449214) | human gut metagenome | biome: human gut; feature: human-associated habitat; material: faeces | place: United Kingdom | collected 2010/2012 ...
GAAGAATCATGAGAATCAGGGAATTGTTAGCAGTAGAGAGCATTGACCTGAATGCAAAAGCTGCAAGCAAAAAAGAAGCCCTCGATCACGCAGTGGATCTGATGGCGAGAAGTGGTAAGATTGGCGACGTCGAGACTTATCGAAAAGGGGTATACGCAAGAGAGGAAGAGGGCACAACCGGTATTGGTGAAGGGATTGCGATTCCTCACTGCAAATCAGATGTTGTAAAGGCACCGGGACTTGCGGCAATGCGTGTTGCAGGCGGTGTGGATTTCCAGTCGCTGGACGGTGAGAAGGCAGACCTGATCTTTTTGATCGCTGCGCCGAACACCAAAGACAATGTGCATCTGGACGTATTAAGCAAACTTTCTGTACTGCTGATGGATGAGAAGTTCACAAATGATCTTCGGAATGCAAAGAGCGTGGAAGAGTTTTTACATGTCATTGATGTGGCTGAGAGTGCAAAGGATGTGGAAGAAGCCAAAGAGGCACCGGCAAAGACAGAGACAAAGGGCGGCAGGCTGATCCTTGCAGTAACAGGATGCCCGACCGGTATCGCGCATACGTATATGGCAGCAGAGAGCCTTGAGAAGAAAGCAGCAGAGTTAGGATACCGCATCAAGGTTGAGACCAGAGGTTCCGGCGGCGCCAAGAATGTGCTGACCAGAGCGGAGATTGCCGAGGCGGATTGCATTATCGTGGCTGCAGATACACAGGTTCCGATGGAGCGTTTTGACGGCAAGCCTGTCATTGAGTGTAAGGTTGCAGACGGTATCAGCAAGGCTGAGGAACTGATTAAGAGAGCAATCAATGGAGATGCGGCTACATACCACGCATCCAATAAAGAAGCGGCAAATAGAAACGATAATGAGAAGGACAGCGTCGGACATCAGATTTATAAGCATCTGATGAACGGTGTATCCCATATGCTTCCGTTTGTAGTTGGCGGTGGTATTCTGATCGCCATTGCCTTTTTGATCGATGGTCTTATGGTAGATATGAATGCCCTGGATGTAGCCGAGCGCTCTAATTTTGGGTCTATTACTCCGGCGGCAGCTATGTTCAAACAAATCGGTGATGTGGCATTTGGTTTTATGCTTCCGGTTCTGGCGGGATTTATTGCCATGGCAATCGGTGACAGACCGGCACTTGCACTTGGCTTTGTGGGTGGAATGATGGCACACAGCGGAACTTCAGGTTTTCTTGGTGCTCTGGTAGCTGGTTTTGCAGCAGGATATATTATTCTGGGACTTCGTAAGGTATGTGAGAAGCTTCCGGAAGCCCTTGAGAAGATTGCGCCGGTTCTGATTTATCCGGTTGTTGGTATTCTGATCATGGGACTTCTGATGCTGTTTGTTGTAGAGCCCATCATGGGGGGTATCAATACAGCACTGAATAACGGACTTACCTCCATGGGAAGCTCCAGTAAGATCATTCTTGGACTGATCCTTGGCGGAATGATGGCAATCGATATGGGTGGCCCGTTTAACAAGGCAGCATATGTATTTGGTACTGCAGCGATTGCAGCTGGTAACTATGATATTATGGCAGCCGTTATGGTTGGTGGTATGGTTCCGCCATGCGCCATCGCACTTGCTACACTTCTTTTTAAAGACAGATTTACGAAAGAAGAAAGGGAGTCTGGTCCTACCAACTTTATTATGGGACTTGCCTTTATCACAGAGGGAGCCATTCCTTTTGCAGCAGCCGACCCGCTTCATGTGCTTCCGGCATGTATTGTGGGATCTGGTCTTGCAGGTGCAATGTCCATGGCATTTGGCTGTACCCTGATGGCACCTCACGGTGGAATCTTCGTAGTTCCGGTTATGGGAAATGCAGTGCATTATGTGAGTGCACTGGTAGTGGGAACTGTTGTTTCCGCAGTGCTCCTGGGAGTTCTGAAAAAGAAAAATGCCTGACAATGGATGTTCAAACAGGCTCTAATATTGGCTGCGGAATGAATGGTAACTCATGTCTGGAAAAGATATGCAGGTATAATCGTGTTATTGTGAAGGTCATGAACAGTAACATAATCGTGAATAGTGATTGACACAGAATGTGAAATCCGATATAAAGAAATCAAATAATAAGAAAATCAATAGAGACCAAAGATAAAAAGAAAAATGGAGGAATGAATCATGAGAGAATTTAAATATGTTGTAACAGACCCGGAAGGAATCCACGCACGTCCAGCAGGAGAGCTTGTAAAAGCAGTAAAGGCTTTTTCTTCTGATATCAAGATCGCAAAGGGCGGCAAGGCTATGAATTGTAAGGCAATCTTCGGAATTATGGGACTTGCAGTGAAGAAAGGTGACGAGGTTACTCTTACATTTGAAGGTGCAGATGAAGACGCTGCATATGAGGCAGTGAGCAAATTCATGCAGGAAACTCTGTAAGACAGGAAGGGGACATACCTGCGGGTATGTCCCTGTTTGTTTGTAAACAGCTTGTCAAAGTGATATTTGCGTGAGACTTTGGTGAGTATCACGAGAACGGGAAAGGCTGGCAGGAGCGTTTGGTCTCCTGTCAGCAGATCAAATAAGTGGGAGAGAAAAAATGCAGATATATAATGGAAAAAGTGTTTTCGGTGGTATTGCCATCGGTAAGATCAGCGTATATCAGAAAAAAGAGCAGCAGGTTAAGCGTGTGAAGATTGATGATCCGGAACAGGAGATGGCGCGCTATGAGAAAGCTAAGGCAGAAGGGATTAAACAGCTTCAGGGACTTTACGATAAGGCCTTGAGAGAAGTCGGGGAAGCCAATGCAGCAATCTTCGAAGTTCATCAGATGATGATGGAGGACGATGGATATAATGAATCTGTAGAGAATATCATTCGCAGCCAGGGCGTAAATGCAGAGTATGCAGTGGCAACTACAGGTGACAATTATGCGCAGATGTTTTCGGCAATGGACGACGATTATATGAGAGAGCGTGCAGCTGATGTTCGTGATATTTCTGAGCGGCTTCTCACCATTTTAAATGGAGAAGAGACAGGGGCTGTAGATGCAGACGAGCCGAAGATCATTGTGGCAGAGGATCTGGCGCCATCAGAGACTGTACAGCTGGATAAGGATAAAGTTCTCTCTTTTGTTACAGTGAAAGGCTCCTTGAATTCCCATACAGCGATTCTTGCAAGGACCATGGCGATTCCTGCACTTGTAAATACTTCCGTGTCTCTTGAGAGTGAGATGGATGGCAGACTTGGAATTGTAGACGGGGCAGACGGTACATTTTATGTAGATCCGGATGAGGAGACTCTGGCAGAGATGAAGAAGCGCCAGGAAGAAGATCTTTCCAGAAAGCAGCTTCTTTTGACCCTTAAAGGAAAAGAGAACGTTACACTTGACGGACAGAAAGTAATGCTGTACGCTAATATTGGCAACATCAAGGATCTGGCAACAGTCATTCAGAATGATGCTGGTGGAATCGGTCTTTTCAGAAGTGAGTTTATTTATCTGGAGAAGGAAGATTTCCCAACAGAGGAAGAACAGTTCCAGATTTACAGACAGGTTGCACAGACTATGGCAGGCAAGAGAGTGATCATCCGTACATTGGACATTGGTGCAGACAAGCAATGCGATTATTTCCACATGGAGCATGAAGAGAATCCGGCACTGGGATGCAGGGCAATCCGTATCTGTCTGACAAGACCGGAGATTTTCAAGACACAGCTTCGTGCTTTATTCCGTGCCAGTGCATTTGGCAAGATCGCAATTATGTATCCTATGATCACCAGCGTACAGGAAGTGCGTAAGATCAAGGAAATCGTAGAGGAAGTGAAAGCGGAGCTTACCTCTCAGGGCGTAGAGTTTGGTAATCCGGAACAGGGAATTATGATTGAGACTCCGGCAGCAGCAATCATCAGTGATGATCTTGCGAAAGAGGTTGATTTCTTCAGCATCGGAACCAACGATCTCAGCCAGTATACTATGGCAATCGATCGTCAGAATCCTCAGCTTGACCTGTTTTTTGATCCTCATCATCCGGCAGTGCTGCGCATGATTTCCCTGGTTATGGAGAATGCTCATAAGGCTGGTATCTGGGCTGGAATCTGTGGAGAACTTGGTGCTGACCAGTCACTTACAAAAGAGTTTCTGGCAATGGGAGTGGACGAGCTTTCTGTTTCACCGGGAAGTATTCTTCCACTGCGTAAGATCATTCTGGAAACCAATGTTACAGATTATAAGGCGGGAAAAGAATGTTAACACAGCAGCGACATGAGATCATTTTGGAGCTTCTGAGAGAGAAAGGAAGTATTACTGTCACAGAAGTGAAGGATCTTTTAGATACATCAGAGTCAACAGTGAGAAGAGATATCACTGCACTGGATAAGGAAGGCAAGCTAGAGAAAGTCTTCGGCGGTGCCGTAGAACTGAAGGAGCGGGTAACTGCATATGAATATTCAGTTGCCGAGAAAATGGGACTGAAGCTGGAGGAGAAGGACCGGATCGCAAAATATGCAGCAGGTCTTATCCAGGATGAGGATTTTGTCTATATTGATGCAGGTACTACTACTGGGGATATCCTGAAGTTTCTTAAGGTTACAAGGGCAGTATTTGTTACCAATGCAGTGGTACATGCCCAGACACTGGCAGGAAGAGGCTTTAAGGTTCTTCTTGTAGGTGGTTCAACACGTATGATTTCCGCACAGGATAAGGTTCGTGCACTGACTGGTAAGGAGCCGTCTAAGACACTGAACCCAGATGAGTGTGTAGCAATCGGTGCTTCCATTCAGGGTGGTAAGTTAGCAGGTGATTCAGGTGCAGGTGATATCCTTCTGCTTGATGTTACTCCGTTAACTCTTTCAATCGAGACTATGGGTGGTGTTGCTACTCATCTGATCGAGAGAAATACTACAATCCCGACAAAGAAGAGCCAGATCTTCTCTACCGCAGCTGATAATCAGACAGCAGTAGATATCAACGTTGTACAGGGTGAGAGACAGTTTGCACGTGACAACAAGTCCTTAGGACAGTTCCGTCTGGACGGTATCGCACCAGCAAGAAGAGGTGTTCCGCAGATCGAAGTTACTTTCGATATCGATGCAAACGGTATTGTAAATGTATCTGCTAAGGATCTTGGAACTGGTAAGGAGCAGCACATCACCATCACTGCAGGTTCCAACATGTCTGATTCTGATATCGAGAAGGCTGTTAAGGAAGCAGCTGAGTTCGAGGCACAGGATAAGGCTCGTAAGGAAGGCGTAGATGCTCGTAATGAGGCAGATTCCTTCGTATTCCAGACTGAGAATGCAATGAAGGAAGTTGGCGATAAGCTGGATCCAACCTTAAAGGGTCAGGTAGAGAGCGACCTTCAGGCACTGAAGGATCTGGTAGCTTCTACCGATATCAACAACGTAACACCAGATCAGACTGAGCAGTTAAAGGCAAAGACTGAGACCTTAAAGAACAGTGCACAGCAGCTGTTCTCCAAGATGTATGAGCAGGCACAGGCAGCTCAGGGTGGCGCACAGGCAGGCCCAGACATGAACGCAGGTGCAGGTTCCTCATCTTCTTCTGACGATGTTGTTGATGGAGACTACAAGGAAGTTTAATAAAAAAAACGCTTAATTAGAAAGTTTGAAAAAATATCAACTGTGGGTTGAAATAATTAAGAAGTTTTAGTAAGATAAAAAATGGCATTGCTCTTGGGGACTTCTCCAGGAGTTTTGCCATGTTAAGAGTAAGAAAAGTATTGGTAGCCCTTTTGGCCGAAGCGGCTTTGAGCGGTTGCCCAGATGGGAGTATTTATGGCAGAGAAGAGAGATTACTACGAAGTCCTTGGTGTAGCGAAGGACGCTGATGATGCCGCCATAAAAAAGGCATACAGAGAGATTGCCAAGAAGTATCATCCGGATATTAACCCGAGCGCAGAAGCTGCAGAAATTTTTAAGGAGGCCTCAGAGGCTTACAGTGTATTAAGTGATAAGGAAAAGCGTGCACAGTATGATCAATTTGGTCATGCAGCATTTGATGGCAGCGGCGGAGGCTACGGCGGTGGTTTTAGTGGCTTTAGCGGCGATATGGGAGACATCTTTGGAGATATCTTTGGAGATTTATTTGGCGGCGGACGAAGCAGAAGAAATGACGGTCCTATGAAGGGCGCAAATCTTCGAACAGCAGTACGTATTACTTTTGATGAGTCTGTAAAGGGCTGTGAGAAGGAGCTTAAGTTAAATCTTAAGGATCCTTGTCAAACTTGTCATGGCTCAGGTGCAAAGCCAGGAACTTCTCCTATTACTTGTCCGAAATGTCAGGGACGCGGCCAGATTACAATCACACAGCAGTCAATGTTTGGTATGGTTCGTAACGTTCAGGTCTGCCCGGATTGTCATGGAAGCGGTAAGATCATAAAGGACAAGTGTACGGATTGTCGTGGTACCGGATATCAGACAAAGTTAAAGACCATTCAGGTTACGATTCCAGCTGGTATTGACAATGGTCAGAGTATTCGCATCCGCGGAAAGGGTGAGCCTGGTATTAACGGCGGCGAGTGGGGTGATCTTCTTGTTGAGGTTGCAGTATCACAGCATCCGATCTTTAGACGTCAGGACTACGATATTTTCTCAACAGTGCCAGTATCTTTTGTACAGGCTGCGCTTGGTGCAACGATTAGAATTGATACAATTGACGGTCAGGTGGAGTATGAGCTTAAAGCAGGAACTCAGACTGATACGCAGGTACGTTTAAGAGGCAAGGGTGTTCCGAGTCTTCGCAACAAAAATGTACGTGGTGATCATTATGTTACTTTTGTAGTACAGGTACCAACCAGTATGACAAAGGAGCAAAAAGAGGCACTGCAGGCATTTGGTGAGGCGATGAATGGCAAGACGACTGCCAATACAACGACAACTAAGAAAAAGCATCCAATCAAAGATTTCTTTGAAAAAGATAAGGATAAATAAATAGTTTTTAGCAGGGAGAGCTGCTGCAAAATGGATGTCATCATCCGTGGAGCGGCAGCTCTTTTTGGGCTATTGTCTTTTAATAGCAGAAGGGAGAAGCGTGGACATGATAACAATACGAAAAGCCAAGCTGACTGATCTTGATCGCATGATGGAAATTTATGCTAGGGCAAAGCGATTTATGGATAGTACTGGAAACACAACGCAGTGGGAGATTGGTTATCCAACACGAAAAATGATACAGGATGATATTGAAAATGGATACAGCTTTGTCTGCATGGGAGAGGATAACATTCCCCATGCAGCATTTAAGTTCTTTGTGGGAGAAGATCCAACGTATCGCGTGATCGAGCAGGGCAGCTGGAAAAATGACAATACATACGGAACAATTCATCGTGTTGCAAGTGACGGTACAATCAAGGGAGTATTTTCACAGATAGTTTCCTTTTGCGAAGTGATTTGCCCAGAGCTTCGCGCCGATACCCATAAGGATAACAATGTCATGCAGCATTTGTTTGAAAAGAATGGATTTGAGCGCTGTGGTGTTATATATGTAGAGAATGGAACACCGCGATTTGCTTATCAGCGCTGTGCGCGATAAAATAACGTGGCATTAAAGTTACGGGAGGCAAAGAAGAAAATGACAAAAATACTACTGGTAGAGGACGATGGCCAAATCGCTGCGTATCTAGGTGAACTGCTTCGCGCAGAGGGTTTTGATACGCAAATTGCAGGCTCTAAAAAAGAGGCGGGCGAATGTCTTTTGGCACAAGCTTTTGATCTGGTGCTCCTTGATGTAAGTCTGCCGGATGGAAATGGCTTTTCTATCTGTGCAGAAATAAAAAAAGAATACGAGATTCCGGTGATCTTTCTGACTGCATCAGGTGATGAGTACAGCGTAGTCGCAGGCCTTGATATGGGTGCAGATGACTACATAGCTAAACCGTTTCGCCCTCGTGAGCTGATCTCAAGAATCCGCTCAGTTCTTCGCCGCTGCAAAAAAGAACAGCGCATTTTAAGCTGTGGCGATCTTAGGGTCAATGTGTCATCAGCAACAGTGACAAAAGGCGAAAAAGAGCTGTTCTTATCAGCACTTGAGTATCGTCTGCTGCTTCTTTTACTGCAGAATAAAGGTCAGATTTTGACGAGAAATCAGCTACTTGAGGAGATATGGGATGCATCTGGCGAATATGTAAATGACAATACGCTGTCTGTGTATATGAAGCGTCTGCGTGAGAAGATTGAGGAAAATCCACAAAGTCCACGCCTGCTTCATACGATTCGAGGTATTGGATATCGCATGGAAGATCGGGCAGAGCAATAAAAAGGGGAAAAATTATATGAGACCAGAATACCATAAATTAATCATGGCAGACAGTATGCTTGCAGCCGCCGCACTTATCGTTTTCATTGTGTGGGGTTGGCAGGCTGCTGTCTGCATTCTTTTTTCAGCACTTGTGTTGTCGAGTGTGTTTGTATCAGAGATTCGCAGGCGTGAGGCGCAGGCATCTAGTCTGTCAGACGAGATCGACCGTATTCTTTATGGGGAAGAACACTGGAATCTGGACGAATACAGCGAGGGAGAGCTTGCCATTTTGCAGGATAAAGTACGAAAACTTGTCATAAGACTGCGTGAGCAGGCAGATCAGCTTCAAAAAGAAAAGAATTTTCAGGCAGAGATGATGGCTGATATTTCTCATCAATTAAAAACACCGCTTACTGCAATGCGTCTGATGATCAGCAGCATTAGAAAGCTTGAGGGAAGCGGAGAGGACGAAGTGCGCCAGCGTGCAAGACGTCTTACCGAGATGCAGCAGCTTGTAGATCGTGTAGATTCGCTTGTTGTAGTGCTTCTTAAGATGGCAAAGCTTGATTCAGGAACTGCTATTCTTCAGAAGGAGAAGATTTTTATTAAGGAGCTTATTTTACATAGTGCAGAGCCGCTTGCGATTTCCATGGACTTGCATGGTGTGAAGCTTTGTCTGAATGGAAATGACACAGACAGCTTTTTTGGTGATTTTGGCTGGAGTGCAGAGGCAATTACTAATATCTTGAAAAATGGCATCGAGCATATGGAAAACGGTGGCAATCTTTATGTTAGCTGGTCTGAAAAGTCTGTATACAGCGAAATTGAGATTGAGGATGAGGGAAACGGCATAAGCGATGAGGAACTGCCACATATTTTTGAGCGATTTTACAGAGGGAAAACGGCGCGCCACAGCGGATTTGGAATTGGTATGGCAATGGCACAGAGTATCTTTGCAAAACAAAATGGAACAATTAAGGCGCAAAACAGAGAGGAGGGCGGCGCAAAATTTGTCATTCATGTGCGCAAGTGACAAAAATGTCACCAAAAAGTAAGCAAGCTGTCACTTATAGCGTGTACCATAATAATTGAAAACGGAAAATTCAGGAAATCAGGAGGGATGAGAATGGAGATTTTGCGGGCATCACATTTGTGTAAGACATATGGAAAGGGCGAGAATGAAGTAAGAGCTCTTGATGATGTCTCTTTTTCGATTGAAAAGGGAGAGTTTGTTGCAATTGTTGGTACATCTGGTTCTGGAAAGTCTACGCTGATGCACATATTAGGCGGAGTGGATCGTCCAGACAGCGGAAGTGTGTACATGGACGGACAGGATATATATAAGCAAAATGATGAGCAGCTGGCGATTTTTCGCCGCAGGCAGGTGGGACTGATTTATCAGTTTTATAACTTAATTCCTGTGCTTGATGCTGTTGAAAATATGACACTTCCGGCGCTTCTTGACGGTCGAAAGGTGGAAAAATCACGCATCAATCAGATGATAAATGATCTTGGCTTAAAAGGGCGTGAGCATCATCTTCCAAATCAGTTATCTGGTGGTCAGCAGCAGCGTGTTTCAATTGGACGGGCGTTAATCAATTCGCCAACTGTGATTTTAGCCGATGAGCCGACTGGAAATCTTGATTCGAAGAACAGTCAGGAAATCATGAATCTTCTTAGATTATCGAATGAAAAATATCATCAGACCTTGGTTATCATCACGCATGACGAGGAGATTGCAAATCAGGCAAAGCACTTAATCCGTATCGAGGATGGGCGGATTTGCAGAGATGAGGTGATCCGCTGATGAAAATTTTATTTTTGTACACAAAGCGGATGTTAGCAGCGAATAAGGCGAGAACGGCAGTCACATTTGCGGGAATTGTTTTGTCATTTGCATTGCTGACAGCAGTACTTACGGGAACCTCAAGTCTGTTTCATTTTTTCAGCGAATATATGAAAATGCGCGATGGCGATTATTATGGCGTGATTTATAATTGTGACGAAGAAGATGAGGCGCGCTTGGCACAGTCTGGGGAAGTGATGCAGATCTGTCGCATGGGCATTGTCGGCGTTGCCGAGAAGAATTTTGGTATTGAACATGAAGTTTCGCTGTCGAATAGAGTTTATGTGGCGATCGGAAGCGTAGATGCAGACTTTTTTGCTACGATGGGCGTAAGGTTGATTGAAGGGCGTTTGCCGGAAAATGACAGCGAAGTCATTATCCCACAAATGATGACAACAGCTGGAAAAGAATTTCATATTGGAGATACAATCACCTGGCAGATTGGCGAGCGTATTGGGTCAGATGGCAGAGTCATACAGCATCAGGAACAAAGAATCGAGGATCGAAGCAGTGCGGATTTTTGCGAGGAAGAGACGATACAGGTAGAACAGACAAAGACCTATACGATTGTCGGAGTTAGCACAAATCCCGGTTATCAAAAGTTTGCGGAGCCTTGTTATCTTGTGCTGACAACAGGGGTGCAGACAACGATTTCTGATATTTATTTAAAAACGAAAAGCATTGATGATACCAGCGACTTTATTGCAAAAAATTTTGGCGATCACCAGTCAAAGATCAATGAGACGCTTTTGCGTTATTTTGGGCAAGGTGTCTCCGATATCCGCTATATGTTATTTGGTATGTGTGCAGTGTTAATGGTGGTGGTTGCGATTGCGAGCATTGCACTGATTTATAATTCGTTTTCGATATCTCTGACTGAGCGAACACGTCAGTTTGGGCTGTTTAAATCTATTGGTGCTACGCGCTTTCAGGTTATCGTGAGTGTCTTTCTGGAAGCGGGCTTTCTGGCAGTATCAGCGATTCCGGCAGGATTGCTAATTGGCTGTGTTGGTGTAAGCTGTGTATTTCGGCTTTTAAAGAACAGTTTTGATGCGATGATCAATTCAAATGGAGTCGCATATGTGGGAAGCATTTCGATGACCTTTTATACGCAAGTCTGGTATCTTGTGGTTGCAGCTGTGACAGGGCTCATCACCATTTTGATCTCTGCGATGGTGCCAGCCATGCGTGCTGGACGGATTTCTCCGATCGAGGCGATTCGCCAGACAAATGATATTAAGGATCCTAAGTTTGCAAGGAATATACGTGGACGCGGTATCTTAGGAATGGTGTTTGGCGTGGGCGGTCTGATTGCACACCGCAATGCAAAGCGCAATAAAAAATCATACCGTGCGATTAGTTTTTCTCTGGCGATCTGTCTGTTTTTGTTTCTTGGTGGAAGCGGATTTATCTACTACATGCGTTTGAGTATGAAGGGACTGAATGTTCCGTATTATTATAATTATCATATTCAGTTTAACAGTATTTATAATGATACATTTGATCCAGAATATCTCACACAGGAATTTCGAGAGAAACTTGTAAGTCAGCTGAGAACATCATCAAGTATTACAGACGCAGTTTTTGTCCGCAAAGTTAATTTGCAGATTGCAATGGATGAGAGTAATCTGACAGACGTAGGAAAACTTGCTGTAGGGGAATATATTGTGGATGGTCAGATGCATTATCGCGATCAAATTTATTTTGTGGAAGACACACAATATGAGGCTTATTTAAAACAGCTCGGACTAAATCCAGAGGAATATTTGAGGTCTGAAAATCCAAAGATTTTGATTTTAAATGCCGTAAAGGGCGCAGCTGATTTTGATGATGGACGAAGACGGTTTTATGAGGGATCTATGTTTCAGGATAGCAGCAAGCTGACTGAAATCTCAATCATGGAACAAAAGAAGATTGGAGATGCCTCATATGCTTATCCAGATCCTGAGGATCCAAGCATGATGATTTATTTGGTGGGAGATGGCAGGACTGCACAGTCAGACGATGATTTTAAAAAGTTTAAGGTTCCAGTGGAAGAGTCCATGGAAAAGCTTTCCTTTGAAATCGGAGAGACTGTAAAAGCAGAGGATTATCCATACTGGGCATGGGCAGGAGACTGGGGCTTTGTGCTGCCGCTTAGCGCCTATAATGAAGACCTGTTTATTACGCCGAATATTCAGGACTATGCGTATTTGAAAACAATTGATTCCGAGCGCGCATTAGAACTAATGTTAGAATTGAGAAATGAGTACGATGAATCATTTGATATTGGAATGCCGCCGCAAACTGATCAGTATGAAGCAAATATACTGCGCATTCTCAATGTGTGTTTGATGTGCTTTTTGATTCTGATTGTTCTTATTTCACTGGCGAATATTGCCAATACAATCACGACGGCAGTGCGGCTTCGCACAAGGGAGTATGCGATGATAAAAGCAGCAGGCTGCAGCAAGTACACATTTTTAAGAATGATTTTCGCGGAGAATTTAAGCTATACGCTTCGAGGCTTTGTGATAGGAGGGCTGATGGGAGCTCTGGCAAACTATAAGTCATATTCCTATTTGAAGTATTCTATCTACACAAATAAAGTCATACCAATTGGGCTGTATGCAGTTGGCGCCGCGGCATTTATACTCGTAATGATTTTTTCCACAGTTTATACGTGGCGAAAAGTCAAGAGAGGAAATATTTGCGAAGAACTGCGGCAGGAGGCAGTGTAGGGGAGTTGAAATCTCAGAAAGGAGATTTATGAAAAAACAAGCATTTGGAATTAGTATAGTATCAGTTGTAATCATAGGGATAGGAAGTCTGCTGTCAAGCTGTGATTTTCGGATGTCGGTAAAAGACCGTACTGGTGAGACACAAGAGTATACGGCTGAAAGCGCGGCCGCTGAAAATACACTGCCATTGGAGGTTGTGAAATATCAGCAGCTGGATATCAATCAGATTGGAAAAGTGCTGTATGATATGTCAGAAGAGCAGGTAGAGGACTATTTGCGGAACCAAGGGAAGGATCCGTACTTCTATTTGGGTGTTAGTACAAATGGCGAAGGCTTTTATTCGATCAATAGCGAATTGGGCGATTATTATACAACCGTATTAAGTACATTTTCAGATGACAGAACACTGGATTCCTATTTCTCAGCTGTCGACATTGGTGACACTTCTATTGATGCAATCGGGGCACAAATCGAGCAGTGCTTAAAAGATGCGGGCTTTTTGATTGCTTTTTGCGAAAAGTATGCGTTATGTGCAGAGGGATTAAATCAGCTGCAAAAGGATCTTTACGACGAAGAGGAATTTAAACTATATGCACCTGGTGCCGAAGTGGATGAAAATGGAATGCAGACGGGCGAGTTAAATAGCTGGGGAGAAGCTGATGAAGCCTATCTATTTTATTATTATATGGCGTATCACAACACTTATGTAGCTTCTGTTTCGGGAAGAAATCGAATTCAGATTGTATATAGTCCATCAAAGCATCAAGTTGTTTATGGAAATGGCAATCTGTGTCCAATTCTTACACAGGAGGTTGTTTCATCAAAAGAGGTGTACAGTCTTGATGAAAATGAGGCGATTGCGCTGGCAAAAAAAGCGTTGAGCGAGGCTGGAATAAAAGATGCCAGATTTGTGTCGGCAAAGCCTGTATATGTGAATAATTTTGGCGATATTTCGTTTGAGGATCAGACAATGACATTGATACCAGCGTGGAGGGTGGAATATACCGTTGAAAAGAATGGAAAAACTATCCGAAATTGGCTTCATTTGAATGCGGAAACTGGAGAAGTCTATGACAATACAATCAAATTATAGGCAAACAAATTACAAGCAGATGCGACGAAAGAATCGAAGAGGTCTTTTAAAAAGCGAAACATTCCGCTGCTTTTGTTCTTGGCATTTTTTACTAACGGTGTTTGGCGTCGTATGTGTGTGCATGTTAGGAATCTTCCAGACGCTTACGCAAGCGGTAAAGAATCAGCAGGTACGCGAACTTTTCAGCAGTGTGCAGGCAATTGAGCAAAGTCTGGTATTTGATCAGTATAAGTCATTGCTAGTCGCTGTATTGGCAGGACTTTATAGTTATACGTTTGCAAGAGATTATAATTATCACAATATAAGAAATTTGTTGGTACGTGTCTCGTATAAGGACTATGTCACTACAAAAGTGCTTGTAAACATTGGAGGAACAATTGCGTCTGTAATCATAGGTTTTTTGCTGACCAGTTTTTTGACGATTCCGGTTATGCCGCTTGAATCTAGCGCAGATATTTCATATAATTCGGATGCATTTCGCACACTAATGACAAATCCAAGCGGCGCAGTTTTGTACCTTGTTTTGCTTGGAACGAATTTTGGTCTTGCAGCCGCTGCGCTCACGACAGCAGGGATGGCGCTCTCTGTTTGGAGTCAGAATAGTTATGTTGCGATCGGCGGTTCCGTGCTTCTCTTTTATTTTCTGTATTCGGTTTCGTTATTGCTGCCAGACCGAGTTTCTTTTGAGTGGATTAGTTCTGGATTGCAAAGTCTTCCATCGGAAAATCCAATATGGGTAGCGGTATATCATCTTGGCTTTTTGCTCATATGCAATGTTTTTTCGGGACTATTTTTTTATTATGCCGTGAGAAAGAGGTATCAAAATGGAGATTTATAGAACTGCATGTTTGGTCGCAAAAAGCAATTTTATGCGCTGGAAAAAAGATGGCAGAATTTTGCTTACGTTTCTTTTAATGATTGTGTTAATGATACGCTATTTCAGCGGATTAAGCAGTTTTGGAATTAAGTATCATACAAAGATTACGCCATTTCTATTGTCCGTGGTATTTGCTGATTGCGATATCACGAATGGACTGCTAAAAATATTAGTTTGCTTTGGATGGGTTTGCTTGCTATGTGATGTTCCGGTACGTGATCCATTTTTGACCTATATCGTTCTTCGATCCGGAAGAAAGGGCTGGTGGCTGGGAGAAAATATTTACATTTGTGCATCAGCCTTTGGTTACACCGTCTTTTTATCGGTAATTCCAGCATTGATTCTACTTCCGAGCGTAAGCTTACATGAGTTTTGGGGAAGTACCATTACGCAAATTCTAAAGTCAGATGAATATCAGGTTCTTTATCTGGGAAATCTAGTGCTTCCGCGAAGAGTAATTTCCATCATTTATCCGTATGGCGCACAGATATTGGGCTTTCTGGCGGTATGGCTGCAATTTTGGTTTCTTGGAATGGTGATGTACAGCATCAACTTTTGCTGTAAGAGCAATACGTTGGGGATTGCAGCAGCTGTTTTTCTGATATTGCTAGATCCGGTTGTCGTATATTGCGGAGCATCCATGACAACGAAATGGATGTACCGTTTTTCACCGGTGAACTGGAGCAGTATAGAAAACTGGACGATTGTAGGCCAAACACAGCCTGTCAGCATGACATATGCGTATGGAATGTACGCAATCATGATCGGAATTGGGATGTTCTGGACAAGGTGGAGATGCATCAAGGAAGATATTCGAGTCGATGAAAGATTGTAATGAGGTGGGAATCGAGTCACAGTATAGGGGCAGTGTAGAGGTTAGTAAAAACTGGCTTTTTGAGTTTATGCTATGGCTCAATTTAAGTCGCCCTCAAGAGTTAGAACAAGAATCTAACTCTTGAGGGCATATTGAAAAAGTTATTTTGACTTAGATGAACAAAGTAATCTCACGTTTGAGCTTGCATGGAAAGCTTTGCAGGCTGTATTGAGACTTCATGGAGCAGAGGGAGCAGATACAGGATCTCCAAGGGAGATTTTGCAGTTAGGCTATAAATTTGGCTTTATCAACGATTCTTCTGTATGGCTGCTTATGCTTAAAAAAAGAAATTTGTCTGTTAATATTTATAATGAAGAAGATGTGGAGGAAATGATTGTACTCATACGTGATAGTTTTATTACAGCGTTTGTTGATTTGGAAAAAGTCTTAGAAAAAAAGGTAGAAGAAGCTGATGAAAGCTGGAATGCCATGTTTAAGACTGTAAATTGAATTAATAACTAACCTCGATATTGTGCGAATCCGCCGAAGATGCGAGAAATGGCCTAATTTGCATCCTCGACGGATTTTCTGGTTATTGTCTCTCTTTTTTGCCAAATTGCGTGATCGCCAGCGCAAACACCAGACAAAAGACAAGAACCGCGCAAGGCAAAAATGGAAACAGAGAAAATGAAGTATCAGAAGCTTCTGCTGTAAAATCGCGCAGCGAGCAGGAAACCAAATAGCCGCTGTAGCAATAAGGGTAAGCAATCCAAAGAGGCGTATTTGCAACCAAAACACCTGGAATGACAAGAAGCAGATTAAGGCCTACCGATAGCAGTGGTTTCTCAAAAAGGACAGTAATGGCCCACATTGTCCCAATACAAGGAAGCATTGTAAGAAAAAGGGAGAAGCACCATTTCAATAAATAAAAAATAGGCAAAGTTTCGGTTACGCCCATTGTCTTAGTTGCAATCAATCCGCCAATGACAAACACAGCAAGAAAGACAACCATTTCCATAAAAAGATAAAAAATTAGTACACAAAATTTGACTGCGGAAAGCGCATAGCGGCTAACAGGCAGCGCCAGCATTTTCAGAATCCCATTATTTCCAGTTTCACGGCTTGCAATCATGACGCAGACGACGATCATGCTAAAGGGCAACAGATAATATGCGTAAACAAGTGCGCTTTGAATGAACATAGCGGGCCATGCATTTGTATATTCTGGTGTGAAATAGCTGCTTAAATTTGCAATTCCAGAAGAAACCACAAGCAAAGGGGCAATAAAAATCAGGGGTACGATTTTGGAACGCTTGCATTTCATAAATTCAATTTTGAGCAATTCTGAAAAGCTCATTTTACTTATTTTATTTATTTCACTCATTTCAACATCCTCCTTATTCGTAGTGCGTATAGTTTGCCAGTCCCAAACCGATGGCAAGAAACAGAACGGTTTCTGTGAGAGCAATAAGAGCAATTGATTTGTCAGGTTGGGCGCTCATCGCAACCGCAGGCTTTAGCATGACAACAAAAGGATGAAACATCAAAATGGCAAGATCGGAATTTGCCAGTGCCATTCCGCTTAAAAAGCCAGCGACACCGATGCCAAGAGGAATCCACATATTTTCAAAGCGCGAGGAAATCAGCAGCAAGAAAGATAATACCGGCATAGAGGTGATAAACGAATAGGCGGCGAACCGAATAAGTGTCGGCAACTCAAATGTATCCTGCGGCAAATCGGTCATGCCAATTTTTATAAGTGCAAGATTTTGCAAAGTGATTGCAATCAAAAGCAGAATTGTTAGAATCAAAAATTTGTACAGGTACATTTTGGGGACGCTTACAGGCAGCATATATAATTTTTTTACGGCATTTCCTTTAAATTCCATATTGTAAATCATACAGGTGGCAACGATGATGCCAAACATATTTAAAATCAGAAGCGTACCATAAAGCTGGGTCAGTAAAACATCCATCGGGGCAAGCGGCAGAGATAAAAGTGTGTTTTTCCTCACAAAGAAATTGACAAGGGCATAAGCGGCACCTAAAATGCCAACGACAATCAGTACGGGAATCACACCGGTTCGTTTTTCTTTTTGAAGTTCGATTGTAAGAAGACTCATAGCTTTGCCCTCTGCTTTCTGGTGGTATTGTCATTGTCAATCATTGAGAGGAACATTTCTTCTAGATTGTCAGCTGCAAATCCAGCCTGCAAGGCGTTTCGCCGCAGTTCATCTAGGCTGCCTTCAAATAATAGTCGGCCATGATTGAGAATGCCAATGTCATTTGCCATCAACTCAATCTCGGATAACATATGGGATGAGATTAAGACGGTACAATCATAAAGCGTGGGCAGAGATTTTACGAGATTGCGAATTTCATGGATACCGGATGGGTCAAGACCATTGGTCGGCTCATCTAAAATCAGAATAGGCGGTCGGCCAAGCAAAGCACCAGCAAGACCAAGACGCTGCTTCATACCAAGTGAATATTTTTTTGCCAGTCGGTCACCAAATTCAGTTAGACCAACTAATTCTAAAGCCTCGTCAACAGTACTTTTCGGCAGTTTTAAAATTCTGCGAATAATATCAAGATTTTCTCGTCCTGTCAGATTGGAATAAAACGAAGGCGATTCGATAAAGGAACCAATCTCCTTTAAGATTGCAAGGCGATCAGCTGGGAAGTGTTTTCCGTCAATGGTAAAGCTGCCAGCTGTCGGCTTGGTCAGACCCAAAAGCATTTTCATTGTGGTAGATTTTCCAGCCCCATTTGGACCGAGAAAACCATAGATACTGCCTTTGCGGATGTGAAGTGAAACATTGTTGACAGAAGTGAAGTTTTTGTATTTCTTTGTCAACTGTTCGGTGGTGATAATGCAGTCTGTAGTATGATCGGTAGCGCGATCTGTAATATAGTTCATAAGAACATCTCCTCCTGATAGATAAGTGTGGGTTTTTCGATGCTTTTATCGTACAACGTGAACCTGACAATAATCTTCTCGCGTCCTTACTTTTACCTTACTTTTTTGAGATATGCCCCTCAGATGAGATTCTTTGTGATATACTATCGCTGGTTGTAGTTGGAGGTAACACGATGGACAATTCATTTTTATATACGAAAACACTCCTGCTTGTGGATGACGAGCTGGATTTGCTGAAAATGCTATCCGATATTTTAAAAGATGCTGGTTTTCAAAAAATTCTTATGGCTGCTACGGGGAAAGAAGCGGTTGCAGAGGCAAAAAAAGGAAAAACGGATCTGATTATTTTGGATGTGATGCTGCCAGATAAAGATGGTTTTTCTTTGATGGAGCAGCTTCGCTCATTTACTGATGTGCCGATCATCTTTTTGACTGCGAAGGATGAGGCAGCGGACAAACTTGCCGGGTTGGGGCTTGGAGCAGATGATTATATTGTAAAACCATTTTTGCCGCAGGAATTGATACTTCGCATTTATGCAGTACTGCGTCGCTCTTATAAGGAAGACAATCCACTGGTTGTGCTGGATGGATGCACGGTAGATTTTGATAGAGCAGAAGTCTACAAAGGAAACGAGATTTTCTTTTTAACGGCAAAGGAACACATGCTGTTAAAAACACTTGCCCGCAATGAAGGAAAAATTATTACCGTTGATGCGCTTTGCGAAGCACTATGGGGCGATAATCCATTTGGCTATGAAAATAGTTTGAATGCCCATGTGCGGCGTGTACGAGAAAAGATCGAAACGGATCCGTCAAATCCCAAGTCATTGATCACAATTAAGGGTTTGGGCTACAAATTGATTATGCGAAAGTGAGGTCAGAGATCATGAAATCATTTGGCGCATATATTTCAAAATATTTGGCATCGTTTGCCGCATTTATTCTACTTCTATTATTTATCAATGTAATAATTTTTGTTGTCGCATTTCATAAAACTGTGACAGAAGATTATGGAGCCGCGTCTCCTCGAACAATGTTGGAGCGAACTGCCGCTTCGGTAACTCATGATGCCTTATCAGAGGAGGCAGCACAAAGATTGCGTGAGCAAAATATTTGGGCGCTGTATCTGACGCCTGATGGCAATTGCTTTTGGGCATTTGACTTGCCTGCTGAGATTCCGCAAAGCTATACGATTCAGGATGTTGCATTATTTTCCAAGGGGTATTTGGCTGATTATCCTGTTTTTGTCTGGAATACAGCCGATGGTCTTTTGGTACTAGGCTATCCGAAAAACAGCTATATGAAGTTAACCAGTAATTATTATTCAATCGCGGCAATTCAGAGACTTCCGCTTTTTCTTATGGGAATGCTGGGAACGGATCTTATATGCTTGTTTATTGCGTATTATTACTCAAGGCGCAAGATCATTCGAAATACGGAACCGATTGTAGCGGCAGTGGAAAAACTATCGGATGGCAAGGCAATTTCCCTTCATGTGGATGGAGAACTGGCTGAAATTGCAGAAAGTGTAAATAAGGCATCAAACATTTTAAGTAAACAAAATGAGGCGAGAGCCAACTGGATTAGCGGTGTTTCTCATGATATTCGCACACCGCTTTCCATGATTATGGGATATGCAGAGCGTATTGCACAGAGCAAAGAGGCTAGTGCATCAATCAAGGGGCAAGCCGAGATTGTGCGAAATCAAAGCGTGAAGATCAAAGATCTTGTACAGGACTTAAATTTGGTATCGCAGTTAGAATATGAAATGCAGCCGCTTCATCTGGAAGTCATTCGCTTATCAAAGCTTATCCGTTCTTACGCAGCGGAACTACTTAATTCTGGCATTTCAGATACCTATACGATCGAAATTGAAATTGCAGAGAATGCTGAAAATGCAGTTTTGGAAGGGGATGCTCGTTTAATTCTGCGTGCAATCAGTAATCTTGTGCAAAACAGTATCAAGCATAATCCAGATGGCTGCAAAATTTATCTTGCGCTGGAATGTACAAAAAAATATGCGAAGAATTGTCTTACCCTATCTGTTACAGACGATGGCGTCGGGATCTCACCTAAGAAACGATGCGAGTTAGAAAAAAAGCCACATTATATGGAAAGCACAGACGAGCGTCTGGATTTGCGGCATGGATTAGGACTTTTGATCGTACAGCAAATCGTGAGTGCTCATAAAGGCACGATGCAAATTGTAGACGCAGTGCCACATGGGTGTAAAACGAGTTTGACTTTTGTTTTGTAATTGACTGAAGCGTGCAGATGCGCTATACTGAAACCATGACGAAGCCAATAGGTAGCCTGCTGTTAAAATATGGCTGTAGATTGGAATCATCAACAACGACATCAAATAAGCGAGGAAGAAAATGAGAGTTTTTGATTTCAGTAACCAGACAGAAGAAAAGGTTAATCCGGAGTGTACATATACGACATTTCGTTCTAACGAAGAGATCTCTACACCAGAGCATCCAATTTTTGTTCTAGATAATAAAGAAAAAGAGCATGCGCATCATTCAACTGGATTTTTTACAAATCCGACAAAGAGAACAGCATTTGAATTTAAAGAGGAAAATTCAAAAGAATCCTATACCGCTGATATTTTGAAGGTAGATTCACGTTTTGTCGGACTTGTGCGTTGGCTTGGCGACAACCATATCAATGTGCGTTTGTCAGGAGAAAATACAGCAGAAGGATATGCAGTTTATAAGATTCGTGAGATCGCATTTGGCGGCGGTACAAAGCTTTCAGCAGAGGATGGTTTCTTACAGTTTATGATTGACCGTCTGCTTGCAAGCGATGCACCAGCAGAAGAGGCTGAAGATGAAGATAAAGAAGAGCTTGGCGATGATATGAAGATCACTAGCCTTCAGAGCATTACAGACTTTTTGACATGTGCAGGAAAGACACTTCCAGACAATATTCGTCTGTGGGCGAGACGAAATCTGGCTGTAGCCCGTTCTCACGAGGTTTCCCCAGAGGAGAAGCGCCATGCGCAGCGTGCGCTTTCTATTATGATGAATATCCAGTGGAAGAGCAATTATTTTGAGGCAATTGATCCAGAGTATGCCCGTCAGGTGCTTGACGAAGAACTTTACGGCATGGAGCGCGTAAAGCAAAGAATTATAGAGACTATCATTCAGATTAACCGTACACACACACTTCCGGCATATGGTCTTTTACTTGTCG
>ERZ825896.1916-NODE-1916-length-21539-cov-15.035329_pt1 | contig 21539 bp, 20 predicted proteins | sample MGYA00519858_ERZ825896 | MGnify/ENA primary metagenome ERZ825896 (study PRJEB31778, sample SAMEA3449214) | human gut metagenome | biome: human gut; feature: human-associated habitat; material: faeces | place: United Kingdom | collected 2010/2012 ...
CCCCTTAAATAGATTTTGGTTATTTACCATGTCTACTTAAGAGGTATCATATCATTGACCTACTCCTGTTTTGTATTATCAGTTGCTATTCAGTTTTTATTACTTTCGCTTTGAAACAACATACATAACTGCTGCTGCAATACATCCAGCTAACGCAATAATTGCTATTACAAGCCATAATTTCCCATGATTTCTGTCCCCAGTGTTGATTGATGATGCATTTGTTTCATTTTCATCAAATGTATACTGGCTTGTTGTTTCTGATTCTATCTGACTGATGGTCTCTGTTTCTGTTTCAGATTCTTTAGTACTCTCCATCTCTGTTTTTGTCGCCTTGCTGCTCTCTGAATCAGATTCTTTGATACTTTCTGTTTCTTTACTACTTTCAGTCTCCTTGATGTCCTCAGTTTCAGATTCTGTTTTCCTGCTGCTTTCTGTCACTGTTTCTGTCTCTGGTTCTGTTCCTGGTTCTGTCACTGCTTCCGTCTCTGGTTTTGTCTCCGGTTTTGTCTCTGGTTCCGTCTCCGGTTTTGTCTCTGGTTTTATCTCCGGTTCTGTCTCTGGTTCCGTCTCCGGTTCTTTAACAGTAAAATGTGCACTAGCTGTTCCACTCGATGAAGCAATACCTATAACATGCTCTCCCGTCGATAATTTTTTTATTAAATCTGGATTAAGTGTTACAATAATACTTCCTGCTTTTACCGTATAATCCTTGTCTTTTACAAGCTCTCTGCCATCAAGTTCTACTTTTACAAAATCTGAAAATACTGCATTAGACTTAAATGTAATTGCCTTATCGGAATTCTTATCAATTATACATTTATCACCAGCAATTATTTCTGGTGCCAGTTTCGATGTAACAACACTATCTTTGTCTATCTGCTTTGATGCATTTGAATCTGCAAAGTATTTTAAACATAAATAGCAGTAATAATATTCAGTATTACCTTCCTGAGTCACTGTAGCTGCTTTAGCTTCTACATGCTGTAACTTATGATTATCCTTATTTAATTCACCATATTCCTCATGACATACTTCACACACTGCACGATTGACGCATGTTGCCTCTCCACCACTATGAATATGCTCTGGAATGCCACCCTTTATTTCAAATGTGAGTATATTATTCTCGATTGAATTGACACTGATATAAATATCTCCGTAAATCCATATATCTTCACCTATTCCTAATGCTGCATCTGCCTTTGTGTTATACTGTCCACCAAGAACTTCATAATTCCATTTAGGTGATGAAAAATACATATTACTTGGAAACTTAGTGTCACTGTCTATAAGATAACATACCAGCCCTGATTTTAATGGAATTTTATCCACTCTGTTTCCATTAATCTTGAACATATGCTTATATTGAGAATCATATTTGTTACCATTATCCTCAAAATTTCTGTACTCAAGATACAATGTCTTACCCTTTTCCGGAATATCCATCTTATATCCTGTAATATTATCCATACCTGAAGTTCCTAATGCTTTAAGACTATATTCTCCTTCTGACAAAATCGTCTTAATATCATTCTCATCAGCCCAGCCTAATACTTCTTTCTCCTTAAGAGACATAAACTGTGGTACTGGAGATATATGCTTTGCCATAACTGACATGAAATACACCGGTGACGCATTCTTTGAGTTATATAAATCCTTCAGCCCCATAATATGTCCCATTTCATGTACTGCTGTTGCAATTGATACAAATACCCGGTTATCCTCATCCTTAAATAAATATCCGTTAGTATCACCATCAGGCTTACAATACGAATTGGTTATCTGGACATATTTGTAACTATTAATAGTTTTTTTGCCGGTATTAACAGAAATATTATTAACATAGTCTGTATAATTCCACAATGGTGATGACCAGCTTACTGATATATTACCTGACCCATTATTCTTATAAATAATTGTAATTGAATCAATAGTACCATTGTTATCTTTATCAAGTACACCATAGTCATAGTATACAGTATTATTATAATCAGAAATTTTATTACCAGATGATATGGCATTATTAACAGCTTCTGACCACTCCTGCCTAAGCTCATACATTCTGCTTGCACGCTCCGAAGCATCTTTATAACCAATAGTATTAATATCGCTGTACTCTGCATAATACCCACGAGGATGTGAAAGTACAATTGAGCCGCCATTATCATATAGATATACACTTCTCATTCTTAATTTGTTATCTGATACACATCTGTAATAATCGCCTACACTATATGAACCTGCATTATATGAATTATCTGTTATTTTTCTAACAGAACTGCCTTCATATACATCATTTATAAATTCGGTTTCACCTGCAAATCTGGCAAATACTACTAAATTAGTAAAATTACTGTCATCATCATCTGCCTGTATCCTGTCTTTATCACCTGTTAATAACAAAATTGACAGAAAAACAGCGCAAAATAACAGTATTAGTTTGATTTTTCTCATAAAAATTCCTTTCCATGTATAAACAAGCTAACTATTATATTATCCGGTTTCTCTGTCAGAATCTTACCATATTATTAAATTTAATTCAATTCAAATAACTATTTTACGGCTTGCACACACCACAAGCCTCATACCCCATATCAATAATCTCCTGCCTGCTTCCTGTATAAATCTTTTTATTGGAAGCATCCATGCTCTTTGCACTGTTGCAGGATTCTTTGTGGAACTTCTTAGTATTTGTATTAAGTACATATGTCTGCACATTTGCTTCTGCCGCAGTTGTTGACTTTGAAGCATCTGCAACTATTGAATCGTCCTGATGGCTGTCACCTGTTGCATAATCAATAGCAATTCCCGGCTGTGCATTAAAACAATACACATTGAAAAGAATTCCATCGCCATTATCCTCAACTGACTCAGCCTCCATCTGCACACCGCTGGCAACAAGATTATCGCCAGAAAATACAGGTGTTACGCGGTACAGAACATGATTATTAGTTTCCTTTATGTAATCCGCCACCATATTTTCAAAAGGCAGCATACCATCAACATTAAGATATCTTGTTCCTGTAATCAGATTCTTTTCATTGGCATTCTCACCAGTAAGCTGATATCCAATCAGATGACATCTGTTATACAGATATTTGCCATCAACATTATCATACTTAGCCGTCTGCCAGCCTGTCGGCTTCACTTCACCAATAGGACCACGCTTTTCCGCAGGCATAAGGTCTTTACCAATATTCGCAAATGCTGTGGTACATCTTCCCAGACCGTCAAGCTCACCATAGCTTTCAAATGAAGCAGTCGTCATATCTGCTTCAGTAAAATCAGGATTATTGTCATTAATTACAACATATGGCTTCCCATCATATGAAAGAGTTACCATATCTGCCTGCCATGATGCTGACAACGCCTCACCTGCATTGGCAGTATTCTTAGAAGAGCATCCGTTTACCCAAAGCCCGCTCCACACAATGAAGCCTACCAGTAAAAATGCGGTTACTCTTCTCAATACTTCTAACCTGATATTACGCATTTATCATACTCCTTATTTCTTTCTTACATATCTTTCTTCAGTAATTTTCTCATGAGAATTACCCTCAAAATCAGTAGAACCCTCCAGCTTAAAATCATTAAGCATGTCCTTAGGAAACTTCACATCAGAAGGATACTTCCTGTTCCACTTATACAGATAAACCTCATCCACAATATCCTCATAAGAAACAATCTCAGAGTCCTCAACAAAACAGAAATCATCCCTTCCGGCAAAACCAAACTCCTGATTAACCTCAAGATTCTCATAATCACCAAAAAGCTGCTTGCTATATAAAGAAAGCCATAACTTCCTGCCATCAAGCATCTTAATAATATGCTTATTAAGAACACTGTCCTTAGAAACACGTCTGTTATTAAACATAATTCCATAATTATCATCAACAATAGATATAACCTTCATAATATCCTCCTTTTTTGTGTCCGGTAATGGTGGCTTGTGCAGATAGGGAATCTGCGTGGAGGTGGGCGTGTCGTTAAGACACTGCTTGGATTTTGTCCGTGTTGTCGACACCGTCCGCAACCGGCGCCCACTCGCCCTCCATGGCTCGATGAGCGCCTTTTTCGCACATCGTGTGCGAAAATTGCTGCACATCACACAAAATCCCAGCAGTCTCTAAACTCCACTTACACCTCCACTCCGATTCCCTATCCGCACAAGCCACACCACCCCACCACCAAAAAACTCCCGTCAGTTTGTCAACCACCCTACAACATAGAACCCCCGCCCACCACAACAGCGAGGGAGCCAAAGTGACCAACGCAAGTAGGTAAAAACTCCCCGGGGTGGTGGGCTGGGTGTGGTTGTATGGTTTAATTGAAAACCGTAAGAAGACGCCGGTACTTAGTGCGTGGGGAGAGCCGCCAAAAGGCGGCAAATCCCCACAAACTTAGTACCCGCTGCGTCTTCGCCCGAGCGGGAGCGCGTTTTCAATTAAACCATACAACCACACCCAGCCCCCTCTCCGGGGAGCCATTTTTTACCTACTTCTTAAAGGGAAACCTCCCCGATTCCAGCCTCTTCTTAAGCATCACCCCACCTATCGTCTGAGGCTGCTTAGCCGGACTATTTTCAGCTTCTCTTTCCTCCGCTTCTGCAATTCTGCGGCGAATCTCTTCCATCTTGTTATCCATTGCAGCAATCTGATCTGCACATGAAGACAATTCTGCAGCCAGCTGTTCTGCTTCAGAATCTGGAATATTCTTCTTATAACGAACCTTATGCTCCACGCTCGCCCAGAAATCCATGGCAATTGTACGGAACTGAACCTCAACCTTCATCATCTTCTTTTCATTCTGAAGGAATATCGGTATCTCAATTATAAGGTGAAGACTTCTGTAACCGCTTGGCTTAGGATTCTTGATATAATCCTTTCTCTCGACAAGCACTACATCGTCCTGCTTTAACAGGCAGTCCGCAAGCATATAGATATCTTCCGGGAAAGAACATATTACTCTTACCCCCGCAATATCTCTTATACCTTCCTCAATGCCTTCCATTGTTATAGGGATATTTTTCTTCTTCGCCTTCTTAAATATGCCATCCATAGACTTAATTCTGCTCTTGATACTCTCAATAGGATTTCTGTCATACTGTAATGAGAACTCCTCATTAAGCACCTTGAACTTAGTCTCAACCTCCATAATGGCGCATCTGTAATAAGCCATCAGTGTGTTAAACGGCATAATATTTTCTTTTAATAACTCAAGCATTTCATCAGAAAGGAGATTCTCTTTAATGAATCTTTCCTGTTCCTGCTTGAGTATCTCTTCTAATAACATAGTAACCCCTTTTACCTTTGATGCATCTTAAAGTGCCTTCTTAATAGCAGCTAAAAGCTCATCATATGTATCAAATGCCTCTAATTCAGGATTATCAGCCTTAATCTGCTCTGTACTCTTAAAGAGGAAGCCTGCCTTGCTTGCCTTAATCATTCCTAAGTCATTGTGGCTGTCTCCTGATGCAATAGTATCATAACCAATAGACTGTAAAGCCTTAACTGTTGTAAGCTTTGACTGCTCACAACGCATCTTGAAACCTGTAATCTCACCATTGTCAGCGACCTCAAGTGAATTACAGAAAATAGTTGGCCAGCCCAGCTTCTTCATAAGCGGAGTAGCAAACTGTGTAAATGTATCTGAAATAATGATAACCTGTGTTATACTTCTTAATTCATCAAGGAATTCCTTTGCTCCCGGAATTGGGTCAATCTTAGCAATAGTATCCTGAATTTCTTTAAGTCCAAGACCATGCTCCTTAAGAATACCAAGTCTCCAGTTCATAAGCTTATCATAATCTGGTTCGTCTCTTGTTGTTCTCTTAAGCTCTGGGATTCCGCTTGCCTCTGCAAATGCAATCCATATCTCTGGTACAAGAACGCCCTCAAGGTCTAAACATACAATATTCATATCATTATCTCCTCGCTTATTATTCTTAGATACACTCGTATCTCATGTGTTATTTCACTTATATTATTGTAACCCACTACCTGTCAAAACTCAATATGCCATTTCTAAGTCTTTCAAGCCCATCCATTAAAGTTGTCTTAGGACATGCAACATTCAGTCTTAAGAAATGTTTTCCATCTCCGCCAAAGCCTTCTCCCGCTGACAGGAAAAGTCCTGTATTCTTTCTTATATATGCCGCAAGCCTTGTTGAATTGTCTGTGATATCAGACACATCAAGCCAACAAAGATAAGTTGCATGTGATTCCACCATTGACACTCTCGGAATATTGTCTTTTATGAACTTTTCGGTAATCTGTTTATTCTCGTAGATATATTCTCTTAACTGCTCAAGCCATTCCTCACCCTTTGTAAATGCAGCTATAGCCGCATCAACTGCGAAAACATTTGGCTCAGCTACCTCATCGGTATTGATTGCACGCCAAACCTTGTGACGGAGTCGCTCATCCGGCACACATATTGCTGCTGTCTGTAAGCCTGCCATGTTAAATGTTTTCGTAGGTGCTATGCATGTTACAGATATATTCTTACACACCTCCGAAACACTTGCAAATGGCACATAATCAATGCCCGGGTCTGTAAGCTCGCAGTGAATCTCATCAGATATAACAACGACTCCATACTTGTAAGCAAGCTCTCCGATACGTGCAAGTTCTTCCTTTCTCCATACATTTCCACCCGGATTCTGTGGGTTGCACAGAATAAGAAGTGTTGTCTGTGGGTTCTTGAGCTTAACTTCAAGGTCTTCAAAATCTATTACATACCTGCCATTCTCATATGCAAGCTGGCTCTGTAACACATTTCTGCCATTATTAAGAATACTGTTAAAGAAAATGTTGTATACAGGTGTCATGATTACAACATTCTCTGCTGGTGTCGTAAGCTTTCTTACAGAGCTTGATATTGCAGGTATAACGCCTGTTACGAACATAAGCCAGTCGTCTTCCATCCTGAAATTGTGGCGTCTTTCCCACCAGCCTGTGTATGCGTCATACCAGTCCTTTGATATCTCAGTATAACCGTATACACCGAGGTCTGCCTTTGCCTTAATAGCCTCAGTTATCTCAGGTGCTGTCTTAAAATCCATGTCAGCAACCCACATAGGAAGCTCATTCTCTGCCACGTTCCATTTTAAAGAATCCGTATTACGGCGGTTCACTACTGTATCAAAATCATATTTCATTCTCGGATTTCCCTTCTTAATTCTACTTATTAATTCCTGCATACTATCTTAGTAAGCGAAGGATCAACCTTATCCTTCTCAATTATAAGCTTATCTATACTGTCTGCTGTTATCGTTCCGGAAGTTGGATTTAACACGCTGTCAACCCTGCTTGTGATATCAGCATCTACTGTTGAATACTCGAAAGCAAGTGTTGTATTAATAAGCTTGCAGTTCTTCATAACAAGATTGTCAATGTAGCATAATCCCTGAAGACTCTCTATTGTACAGTTAATAAACGTAAGATTCTTTGAATTCCAGCCAAGGTACTCACCTGAAATGTATGAATCATACACTGTTATATTTTCAGCATTCCAGAAAGCATCCTTGCTCATAAGTCTTGAATTTCTTATCTCAAGATTCTTACTTCCGTCAAATGGATAATTGCCAACAAGCTTAAGACCATCAATCTTCATATCGTTGCTGTTCATTGCAAAATAATTACCCTTTGCCACTACATTTGTCATAGTAACATTATCACAGCTCCAGAGAGTTTCCTCTGCATTGACAAATTCCACATTCTTAAGACCTAATCTGTTACATCTTCTGAAATTCTTAGGTGCTTCAATAATAGTATCCTCAACATTAATATCGTTAGTGTACCATACTCCTGCTCTTCCCATCTCAAAGAAATAACAGTCCTTTACATTGACATTGTTACAGTACCAGAGTGGATATTTCCACTTAAAGCTGCTGTTTACAAGCTCTATATTACTGCTCTCCTTTAATGGAGACTCACCATCATCAAATATAGAATCTTCAATACGAAGGTCTTTGCTTGCAAAAAGAGCACGTTCTCCTGTAAGAAGCTGCTGCTTAACTAATTTCTTTTCCATATTTACTCCATTCTTATCTACAAACATTAAAACCCAATCACCATATTATAAGTGATTGGGTTACATTCTAAACATTCTTAAGGTTCTCTACCATCTCTTCCATTGTGTGCCAGCCAAGTACTGCACATTTAACTCTTGCTGGCATATGAGAGATATCTCTTAATGCTCCGGCTTCATCAAGCTCATCAATCTCTTCCTCAGTTGCCTCATCCTTAATCATCTTAAGGAAAAGTTCTGAAAGATGTACTGCCTCATCTATAGGCTTTCCAATGATAAGCTCAAGCATTATATCTGCTGATGCCTGCGATATTGCACAGCCATCTCCTGTAAATGCCCCATCAACAATAGTTTTCTTAGCATCATCAAACTTAAGCTTTAAGATTATGTCGTCTCCACAGCTTGGATTAACACCCTCAAGCTCTAAGTCTGCATTGTCTATATCATGCTTATGATATGGATGCATGTTATGGTCCGTAAGAACCTCATTATAAAAAGTTTTAGTCTCCATATCCCATAAGCCCCCTGATCTTAGATAGTTCTTCTATAAAATGCTGTACTTCTTCTTCTGTGTTATAGAAAGCAAAGCTTGCTCTCGTTGTTGAATTAACCTTAAGGAAATCCATTAATGGCTGTGCGCAGTGATGTCCTGCTCTTACTGCAATATGCTGTGAATCAAGTATAGAAGCAACATCATGTGGGTGTACTCCGTCAATTGTAAATGTGACTATACCCTCATGGTCTTCTGCCTTCGAAGAACCTATTAAGTTGACTCCCTTCATGTCATTAATGGCATCAACAGCAATCTTAGTAAGCTTTCTCTCCTGTGCCATGATTGTGTTAAATCCAACATTGTTAATATAATCAATTGCCGCATGAAGTCCGACTGCACCGCCAGTATTAACAGTTCCTGCCTCAAACTTATGTGGAACCTCTGCATATTTAACTCTGTCCCAGTGAACAATCTCAATCATCTCACCACCGCTTAAGAATGGTGGCATCTTGTCAAGAAGCTCTTTCTTGCCATATAATGCTCCGATTCCCATAGGTGCTAACATCTTATGTCCAGAAAATACAAGGAAGTCAACATCAAGGTCTGTTACATTAACCGGCATATGAGGAACACTCTGTGCTCCGTCAGCCACAATAACCGCACCATGTGCATGTGCAACCTCTGCAATATGCTTTATATCATTAACTCTTCCTAATACATTAGAAACCTGGGTAACTGCTACAAGCCTAGTCTTATCTGTGATAACCTCTAAAGACTTGTCTGTAATCTCTCCATTCTCATCAGGTGTAAGCTGCTTTAATACCGCTCCACATTTTTCTGCAACCTGCTTCCATGGAAGGAAATTGCTGTGGTGTTCCATAACACTAACAACAATCTCATCACCCTCTTTAATGAAATTCATTCCATAACTGTATGCAATTAAGTTAAGACTCTCTGTAGCATTTCTTGTAAATACTATCTGGCTTGCATCTTTAGCACCAATAAACTGAGCTACTGCCTTTCTTGCATTCTCATAACTTTCTGTAGCAATCTCACTTAATTCGTATACACCTCTGAACGGATTGGCATTCATCTCCTGATAATACTTATTAACTGCATCAAGAACAGCCTGTGGCTTCTGTGTAGTCGCTGCATTATCAAGATATGCAATATTGCTTCCCGAAATAAGTGGGAAATCTTTTCTTATAGACTCAATCGTCTTACTTAACTCACTCATTAATAAACCTCTTTAATGTAGTCATGTATCTCGTTCCTGATACCATCATCAGGGATTTTGCCGCATACGGCTAAAAGCTTAGCTGCTGCCAGCATATTATAACATTCTTGTGCTGGTATTCCTCTTGATTCAAGATAGAATAATAGTTCCTCATCAGGCTTTCCTATAGTTGCACCGTGATTACCGACAACATCTTCTTCTGCACATAGAATAATAGGAATAGTCTGGTTGACACATTTTTCATCAATAAGAAGAACTTCTTCCTTCTCATTACCTACAGAACCTGCTGAACCCTTAACGAAATCAATAGTTCCTCTGAACAGCTTAAATGCTGTATCTCTCAATGCACCTGCCGCATTGATTGCACATTCTGTCTTCTTGCCGATATGTCTTACGCAGTAGTTCATATCAAGTCTTTCTTTACCTGCTGCAACATATCCAATCTCTGCAGACATAGAACTTCCATCACCTGCAAGCTTAATCTCACAGCCTTCGTATCTGTTCTTTCCGCTTAAATAAAGCTGCACAAGTTCAATTCTTGCACCATCTTCACAGTAACCACCGATATCATTAATAAATGTTGTCTCACTGCCTACCCTCTGAATCTGGATAAGACGGATAACTGAATCCTTGGCAGCATATAATCTTGTCTGTACTGCTGCAAAGCCTTCTCCATCTTTATCTCCATTAAAATCCATGTAAACATCAATGCTGGCATTCTCTTTAGTCTCAATACCAACAACATTAATGTCTGCATTGTTCCTGCCATAATTGAAATCAAGTCTTACGAAGCCTGCATTCTTCTTATCTGTTATATAATATACAGGTTCAGTCTGTGATTTCCTAGCTGCCTCTGTAATCTCCTGACCACATCCACCAATGATATTGTCAAGCTCACCATTATTAAGCTTTCCATCATCAATGAGACTTACATCATTAACAGAAGCATTTAACTCACCTGTACGATTAATCACAACCTCTCCAACCCTGCTCTGGTTCATATGAAGATGATTCCATGTCTTGGCTGGAATACGGTTTATTATCATGTCCTTTTCTTCGATACCTATCATATCATATTCCTCACTCTGATTAACTTAACCAATGCTGCCCTTCATCTCAAGACGGATAAGATTATTCATCTCCATTGCATACTCAAGCGGAAGCTCCTTAGATACATTATCAGCAAATCCTGAAACAATCATTGCTCTCGCATCATCTTCCGGAATTCCTCTTGACATAAGATAAAATACAGCATCATCACTGATTCGTCCAATTGTTGCCTCATGTCCTACATCCGCATCATTAACACGGATATCCATAGCCGGAATTGTATCAGATCTTGAAATATCATCTATCATAAGTGACTGACATGAAACTGATGATTTACTCTTCTTAGCCTTGGTAGTCATTGTTACCGCACTTCTGAAAGTACTGATTCCGCCACCCTTAGATATTGACTTAGTACTTACAACTGATGTTGTAGCTGGTGCGTTATGAACTACCTTCATACCTGTATCAAGGTTCTGTCCTGCTCCTGCAAATGTAATTCCTGTGAATTCACAGCTTGAGCGTTCTCCATTAAGGATACTCATAGGATACAGATATGATACATGCGAACCAAATGAGCCTGAAACCCATTCAATCTTACCACCTTCAGCAACAGTTGCTCTCTTAGTGTTAAGATTATACATATTCTTGCTCCAGTTCTCAATTGTTGAGTAACGAAGCTTTGCATTCTTAGCCACAAAAAGCTCAACCGCACCTGCATGAAGATTGGCAACATTATATTTAGGTGCTGAACATCCTTCAATAAAGTGAAGACTTGCACCCTCATCAACAATAATAAGTGTATGCTCAAACTGACCTGCTCCTGCAGCATTAAGTCTGAAATATGACTGCAGAGGAATCTCAAGATTAACTCCCTTTGGTACATACACAAATGAACCACCAGACCATACAGCTCCGTGAAGTGCTGCGAACTTATGATCCTGTGGTGTAATAAGCTTCATAAAATGCTCGTGTACCATATCTGCATATTCACCTGTAAGTGCACTTTCCATATCAGTGTATACAACACCCTGATCAGCAACCTCCTTACGGACATTATGGTATACAAGCTCTGAGTCGTACTGTGCTCCAACTCCGGCTAATGACTCTCTCTCCGCCTTAGGAATACCTAATCTGTCAAATGTATCCTTAATCTCTTCTGGTACATCCTTCCAGTCACCCTTCATATTCGTATTGGCACGAACATAAGTAGCAATATTATCCATATTGAGTCCATCAATAGACGGACCCCAGTCAGGCACCTGCATATTATTATATATCTCTAATGACTTAAGTCTGAACTCTCTCATCCAAGCAGGATCATGCTTCTCTTCTGATATCTTCTCAACGATTTCTGGAGTAAGTCCCTGCTTTATTCTATAAGAATCGTTCTCTTCGTTCTTAATATCATAAACACTTCTGTTTATGTCATCTACAAATGTCTTTTCTTCCATTACAAGCCTCCGAGCCTTAATTACTTGATGAATCTTTCGAAACCATTCTCATTGATATCATCAATCATAGCACTGTCGCCTGTTGCAACAACATTACCATTGACAAGAACATGAGTATAATCCACCTTAAGTGCCTCTAAGATACGGGTGCTGTGAGTGATAATAAGAAGTGCTCCGTTCTGAGTCTTCTGATATTCTTCAACACCTAGCGATACTGTCTTAACAGCATCTACATCAAGTCCTGAGTCAGTCTCATCAAGAATAGCAAGAGAAGGCTCAAGCATAAGAAGCTGTAATATCTCAGCTTTCTTTTTCTCACCACCTGAGAAACCAACATTAAGGTCTCTGTCCATATATGATGGATCCATCTGAAGGAATTCCATCTTCTCCTGAAGGAGCTTCTTGAACTTGAAGTATGTCATCTTCTTTCCACGCTGCTCCATAGAACTTCTTATAAAATTACCAAGTGTAATACCAGGAACCTCAATAGGATTCTGGAAAGACAGAAAAAGACCTGCCTGTGATCTCTCAGCAACATTCTTAGAAAGTAAATCTTCTCCGTTAAATGTAACCTTACCACCTAATATCTCATATCTTGGGTTACCCATGAGAGCATAACCAAGAGTAGACTTACCTGCTCCGTTAGGTCCCATAAGTACATGAGTCTCTCCCTTATTAAGAGAAAGATCAACCCCATGAAGTATTTCTTTATCTTCAACACCAACCTTAAGCTGGCTCACATTTAATATTTCCTGTGCCATAATGCCTCCTTAACTGTACATTCTTTTAGCAACACACATAATATCATTGAAAGAAAAGGTTGTAAAGTTATTCATAATAACAATTGTTACTATTGTTTAACATAGTTACTATTCATTTGCGACCTGAACCCACAATTTCATCTCCCGTTTCTTTGCATCATTAATATTGCTTACTATTTCCTTGGCGTATATATTGCCTATTTATTTTTCTTTGTTTCAGAAATCATCGTATTCTCATATATATATCTTACTTCCCTGAGATAAAATATAAACACAGGTATATCCTCACTGTAATCCTTACTCTTTGATACTGTCATCTCCACCCACTTATACTCTCCATCAAGAAGCCGTCTGTATCTCAATCTCAATGATTTTTTATTATTTCTGAAATGTTCAAGCACCTTGTCCGGATTTACAAAATCTCTATATACTCCGGCATCCTCCGGATGAACTACTCCCATATCAATATATTTATCAATATATTCCTTAATGCTGCCTGATAATTCGGCATCTCTAATTATATCCTCCTGAGTTGACTTTATAAGTTCGTATCTGTCATGCAGGAAATCGGCTCTGAGTATCTTAATAAATGTATTATATATAATATCCATTGCATCTTCTCTTGCACCTGCCTGATAATCAGCTTCTTTCCATGTGAAAAGCACTCTCCTGTTATCCTCAGAATAATTTGTTGGCTTAGTAACCTCAAATACATACCATTTATATGTTCCATCCATATTATATCTTATCTGGTATCTTCCTCTTTCTTTCCCCTCATCAAGCTGTTTCTTAATTCTGCCAAGATTAATAGCTTCTTTATAAAGTGAAACATCATCCGGGTGGATAACACCGTACCTGATATATCTGTCTGCATATTCTGCAATAGTCTTAGGTCTTGGTGTCATAACATAATCAGGCTCATCTGTCCTTCTTATAAAGTGATATGCTCCCGTATCAAGATCAACATCTGCAATCTTCCAGAAGTAATCAGTTATCTCCTTAAGATAAGACTTATCATTCTTTCTTGTTTTTAAAATAATAAGCTTATCAGCTACATTGTCCTTATCATCAATAAGCTTCTCATAATCACTTATAGACATAGGTCTGTAATAATAGTATCCCTGCGCATATTCACAGCCTAAAAGTTCAAGCAGCTTAAACTGTTCATCAGTCTCAATACCCTCAGCAATAGTCGGAATATCAAGCTGTCTTGCCATATCAAGAACTGCAGTTATAATGCTTACACCTTTATCATTATTTTCCGGATTAAGGTCTAGAAATTTCATATCCAGTTTCAGAACATCTGCATCAATATCCTTAAGCATGTTAAGTGATGAATATCCGCTTCCAAAATCATCAATAAGAATCTTAAAGCCCACATTCTTAAATGCCTTCTCCGTATCCTTAATTACCGAGCCATTCTCCACATATGCACTCTCTGTAATCTCTATTTCAATATACTCTGTTGAAATATTATATTTTTCAATCATGCCTTTAAGTATTCTTACAACATCCATAGAGTATATATCTGCTCTCGAAACATTTATTGATATTGGCAGTGCTGTTCTTCCCTCATCAAGCCATCTTCTTATAGTCTGACATACTTTATCCCATATATACACATCAAGTTTATTTATAAATCCGTTTTTTTCAAGCAGCGGTATAAACTGTCCTGGTGAAATAAATCCTTTCTCAGGACTTATCCATCTCACAAGTGCCTCAGAACCAATAATCTTACCTGTCTGTAATATACATTTGGGTTGAAGATAAAATGTAAATTCTCCATTATCCATTGCACTGCATATCTCTGGCATAAGCTTTGCTTCTGCTTCCTGTTCCCTTGCCATACTCTCATCATACCAGAAGATATCCTTATCAGGGCGCTGTTTTGCTATCTCTAGCGCACCATACGCATAGTCACACATCTCACCTGTAGTTATATCCTTATCTGCAGTCTTATATGCACCATAATATGCCCTTGTAATATCATGCCCCCTGTATCCGTTAACAATACCTGATATTCTTTTTCTGATTAGATTAATCACATCATCGTTCTCTTCAAATATAACACAGAAATTATCTCCACCCATATATCCGGAAATTGTTCCATACCCGGCATCTATACTCTTAAGAGCTTCTCCAATCTCTATAAGAAGCTCATCACCAGTTTCACGACCATACCACTTATTAATAAGGTGAAAATTCTCTATATCTATCGCCAGTATGCAATATGTTTTGTTATCAAAAAGTACTGTTTTATCAGCTATTCTCCAGAAAGTTCTTCTTAATGGAAGATTCGTAGCCAGATCGTAATTATATCTATCAGGATTGATTCTTAACTTATTATACCTGCTCATGTCTACCATAGCTGCCTCCTTTGTACCCTCAATATATTATAAGCCCACGTCGCCCAAAATACCTTTTCCATTTTATCATTAATACATTGATAAAACAATAATTTAAATATAAAATAACTATCAACTAGATATGTTTATAAAAAATCATATAATTAAGGAGACTTTACCATGGCAAAATACATAATGGCTCTTGATGCCGGAACAACAAGCAACCGCTGTATTCTTTTCAACAGAAGTGGCGAGATGTGCAGTGTTGCACAGAAAGAATTCACACAATATTTCCCAAAACCTGGGTGGGTAGAACATGATGCAGATGAAATCTGGTCAACGATTCTGGAAGTTGCCAGACAGGCTCTTGCAAATGTAGGTGCTAACGCGTCAGATATTGCCTCAATAGGAATAACCAACCAGCGTGAAACAACAGTTGTATGGGACAGATATTCTGGTGAGCCTGTATACAATGCTATTGTATGGCAGTGCAGAAGGACTTCAGAATACGCAGATTCTCTTAAAGAGAAAGGGCTTACAGAAACAATCCGTAACAAAACCGGTCTTGTTATTGATGCGTATTTTTCTGGAACCAAGTTAAAATGGATTCTTGATAATGTTAAAGGTGTCCGTGAGCGTGCCGAAAAAGGAGATCTGCTTTTTGGAACAATTGAAACATGGTTAATCTGGAAGCTTACTAAAGGTCAGGTTCATGCCACAGATTATTCCAATGCATCAAGAACGATGCTTTTCAACATTAATACACTTGAATGGGACGAAGACATCTTAAAAGAGCTTGATATTCCAAAATGCATGCTTCCAAAGGCAGTCCCATCAAGCAGCATATTTGGTGAGACCTCCGCTGAATTCTTCGGCTGTCCTATCCCAATCGGAGGTGCTGCCGGCGACCAGCAGGCTGCACTTTTCGGACAGACCTGTTTTGACGCAGGAGAAGCCAAGAATACATATGGAACAGGCTGCTTCCTTCTTATGAATACTGGAGAAAAGCCTATTTTTTCAAAGAACGGTCTTGTTACTACTATTGCATGGGGACTTGACGGTAAAGTCACATATGCACTTGAAGGCTCGATATATGTAGCCGGAGCTGCCATCCAATGGCTTCGTGACGAAATGCATTTTATTGATTCTTCACAGGATTCGGAATATATGGCAAGAAAAGTTCCTGATACCAACGGATGCTACGTTGTTCCCGCATTTACAGGACTTGGTGCACCATACTGGGACCAGTACGCAAGAGGTACTATCTTAGGAATAACCCGTGGTGTCAACAAATACCACATTATACGTGCCACACTTGAATCAATCGCTTATCAGGTAAACGATGTTCTTACTGCAATGAAAGCAGATTCAGGCATAGAACTTTCTTCTCTTAAGGTCGATGGTGGTGCAAGTGCTAACAATCTTCTTATGCAGATGCAGGCTGATATATCCGGTGCTCCTGTAAACAGGCCTGTATGTGTTGAAACAACTGCCATGGGTGCGGCTTACCTTGCCGGACTCTCAGTTGGTTACTGGAAAAGTACCGATGACATAAGAAAGAACTGGTCTGTAGACAGAACATTTGACCCTGAAATCACTCAGAATGAGCGTGATTCCAAGGTCAGAATGTGGAAAAAAGCTGTCTCTTATTCATTTAACTGGGATAAATAATTCCGTTGGATGATTCTTCTGACACGTAAAAGCGATATTGTGTGAAGTAAATTCATACAATATCGCTTAATCTTTTATTACCTTACAACACTCTTCTGGTTTTTGTGCATTGCACGAAATTTAGTAATGTTATTTTACCTATTATCCACCTTCTCTGGATACATATCATGATTTGCCATACGGTTGAATGCCACATCTTCCCACTTAGTTCCTGGCTTTCCATAATTACAGTATGGATCAATGGAAATTCCACCACGTGGTGTGAATTTGCCCCACACTTCAATATACTTTGGCTCCATCAGCGTAATCAAATCCTTCATAATCACGTTCACGCAGTCCTCGTGAAAATCCCCATGATTACGGAATGAAAACAGGTACAGCTTTAAGCTCTTGCTTTCCACCATTCTCTCGCCTGGGACATACGAAATAATAATGTTTGCGAAATCAGGCTGCCCTGTAATTGGACAGAGACTTGTGAATTCCGGGCAGTTAAACTTCACGAAATAATCATTTTCTGGATGTTTGTTTACAAATGTTTCAAGCAGGCCAGGGTTGTAATCTGTCTCGTAATTATTCTGCTGGTTGCCTAATAATGTTAAATTCTCTTTTTCTCTCATAGCTTTCTCCAATTTTTATTTTATTGCAGGGTCACTTACCCCATTTGCTGCAAATGCAGCCGCTCTGTCGATACAGGTTCCACATTTGCCGCAAGGCACATCCTTTCCTTCATAGCAGGACCATGTAAGCTCGTATGGTGCGTTAAGCTCTAAGCCCATCTTCACCACCTCCGCCTTAGTCATATTCACAAATGGCGCCTCCACCTTTAACTGATGTCCTGAGCCCTCAAAAATCGCCTGATTCATAGCATCATTAAACATCGGTGAACAGTCTGGATAGGCAAAACCGGCTGAATCATCTGCATGTGCGCCATAAAGAATCACGCTACAGTCCTTGCTTAGTGCAATGCTTGCCGCCGATGAAAGAAACAGTCCATTTCGAAATGGCACATAGGTGCTTACAGGCTTTTCGCCCTCCGTCTTTTCAATCTGCCTGGCATAGCTCTCCTCTGGAATTTCCTCTGTAGACTGCTGCAATAAAGAGCAGTTGCTATATTGAAAGATCTTACTCAGATCCAAGAATAACTGCTCCACTCCGTAAAATGCAGAAACAGCCTTTGCCGCCTGAATTTCTTTATCGTGCTTCTGTCCATAAGAAACTGACAGAGCAATTACATTGTCCTTTCCATATCGGCTCACTGCCAATGCCAGTGCCGTAGTGGAATCCACGCCACCGCTTGATAATACTAATGCTTTCATAACTCATCTCTCCTATCTTAGATACATTTGTAATGCTGCATCGTCCTTAAAGCTTCCTCTTAACTCTACAGTCATTGTTCTCGTGTTGTTTTTCTTAATTCCTCTTGCCGACACACAGCTGTGATATCCTTCAAGCACCACCGCAACATCCTCGCTTCCTGTTATCTCTGCCATAATGTCCGCAATATCCTGACCGATTCTTTCCTGTAACTGCAGTCTTCTTCCAACCATATCGCATATTCTTGCAATCTTTGATAAGCCTATAACCTTCCCATTAGGAATGTACGCAACTGTCGCCTTCATATCATACATAAGTGCCATATGGTGCTCGCAGTAAGAAAACAGGTCGATGTCCTTCATAACTACAACCTTAGAAGTATCAAGCTCCTCAATTTCATCCTCAAATGTCTTATCAAACATCTGCGCAATTTCGTGATTGGAGTAATTCATCCCAAGAAAGACCTCCTCGTACATCTTCGCAACTCGCTTTGGTGTATCCTTTAAGCCCTCTCTCTCCGGGTCGTCGCCCAATGCAACAAGAATCCCTCTAATATGCTCCTCAATCGCTTTCGTATCTATCATCATAATCTCCATTCTTGCTTCACCCCGCAAACTTTGGGCTGAAAGCACAAATTTGCATGTGAAAAATCTTTGATATTAGGATTTTTCACATTATACGCCCCTTTCCTCTGGGTTCCAGATTACCTTGTGCATCTGAATCTGAAGACGCACATCATTCATCCTTTTACCGGTCATGAAATTCACGATTTCCACTGGCTCAATTGAACCAAACACTGAGCTTATGAATACCTGGCATCTTTCTGTCAGATGAAATTTTTCAATTATTTTCTCTGCACATTCCAAATCATTAATGCTGCCCGAAACGAACTTGACTGTGTCCTGCTTTCTTAGAGCTTCCATATTGGAGAGAAGCATTTTCTCCTCACAGCCGCTGGATGGCAGCTTGTAATCCATAGTAAGGCTAAGTTTTTCTTTTGAAAATGCATTGGCAAGGGGAGCAATATCAACCGCTCCATTAGTTTCAATCTCTACTCGAATGTCCGATTTGTTCAATAATTTTTCTACTAGACTCCTGATATCCTTCTGTAATAGAGGCTCTCCCCCTGTCAGCGTCACATTTTTAATGCCTGTCTCACTGACATATTCACAAATCTCATCTGGTGACAGCTCCTCGTAATCACAAGCTGGCTCATTGGCCCACTTTGTATCACAGTAGGAGCAATTCAGGTTACAACCCTTGAATCTGATAAACACCGCCAATTCTCCGGCTCTTCTTCCCTCTCCATTAATACTTATAAATTTCTCAACAACTTTCATATTAGTTTCTTTCCTTTATTCTTCGTATGCTGCTACATTATTAGGTGTCTCGTATACTTCCACTCTGTGGATTGGAAAGCCTTTTGCACTCATCAGCTCATAGAAATATTTTGAAAAATGCTCCGCAGTAGGTCTGAAGCCAACTTCAATCATACGAAACTCCTCCGCCTGTAATGCAGCAATTGTCGCACCTTTTAGAGAACCTTTTTCATAAATCAGGCTGTGGTCAAAATCATCACAGATATCCTTCAAAGCATTTTTTAAATCAGAAAAATCCACAAGCATTCCTCTTGTCTGACCCTCATCCTTTAACTGGTCTGCTGCTATTTCAACAACAACTCTCCAGCGGTGACCATGAAGATTCCTGCATTTTCCGTCATACCCCTTCAGAAAATGTGCAGAATCAAAGCTGCTCTCGGTTTTTAAATAATACATTTTAGTTTCTCCTCTAATTTATTGGGAATAAAAACAGAATTGCTTAGAAAAGAACGTGCCCCACTGTGAGCACATATAGAAAGCCCTGTAAATGTATACACACCTACAGGGCTAAATTACATAAAAAGTCTTCTTAGCAGCCCTGGTTTTATTTAACGACAGGATGGTACAAACGAACTGTCGCGCATTTTTATGCGATATGTCTATTATAAGTATTTTTCTGGATATGTCAATGTAAATTTTCCCCCAGCAGCTGCACCTTTATCACGTTCATTATGCGTGCCGGGTATGTTTCCTGAATTTCTCCTGCAATTGTTATTGAAACCATATCATTTACTGCCAGGTCAGACAGCTCAATCTCTGTTTCCTCCTTCGTCCATGAAGTTTTATTCTTATCCACTGCCACTTTATAGCCTATGAAAAATGATGCAACTGCGACTACTGCCAAAAGAATGCACACACCCGCAATGCAGGCTTTTCTTGACTTCCCCATCTATTATTCCTCCTTTTTCCCTAGAAGAATTTCCCTTACCTTTCTGGTTCGTACACCGCATCATAATATCCGTAAAATAACGCCAGCTTTTCCCACAGAAGCTCCTGCTCCTCGTCTGTATGAATGTCCACCGGTGTCCCGTACAAATCGAAAATGTAATTTTTATAATTTCTGCTTTTATCCATTGAAAACCTTCGAAAATACATTTTGCTATTTATATTGTGAGTATATATACTATACTTCGATTTGTAAAGTGGAAATTTGAGTTCTGCGATGATAGCGGTTTATCTCCTACAAAAATAGTGGAGGTTGGTTTCTACGGAGCTCTTTTGTTTCTTCATATTCCTGGCAAAGTGTGCTTCGTCGATCAGCTCAAATAATTTGTCATGAAATGAAACGCCAATATTTGCAAGCTGGTCTTCCAAAGAAATGTCTGCTGACAGCATACAAGGCTCTGCTAACCATGTGTCTTCCTCCAGTGGATAGTTATCTTCTGCCTCTCTTTGAAGCATCTCCTCATAGAACGCTTCCTCTGACAATTCTCTCATGCGAGCACCACTTCTGCTTCGCACCGGATATTCTTTTCTATGACTTTCCCTGACATAATTAGCATCTATGTAGGAATCAATATCACCTACAATCTGACCGGAAAGCTGAAAAGACCTTTTATCAAACACTACCAGTATAATTTCAATTTCATTTTCGGTAAGAAACTGACTGAATACTGACACAGCAATCTGTAATGCCTTATCCTTCGGAAATCCATATACTCCTGTCGAAATTAATGGAAATGCAATGCTCTCGCACTTAAGTTCCAATGCTTTTTGCAATGATTTACGATAGCAATCCTCCAAAATTTCAAATTCATGGTGCAATCCATCCGTCCATACCGGTCCTACTGTATGAATAATATAT
>ERZ825896.1922-NODE-1922-length-21469-cov-9.543523_pt1 | contig 21469 bp, 17 predicted proteins | sample MGYA00519858_ERZ825896 | MGnify/ENA primary metagenome ERZ825896 (study PRJEB31778, sample SAMEA3449214) | human gut metagenome | biome: human gut; feature: human-associated habitat; material: faeces | place: United Kingdom | collected 2010/2012 ...
GACCGGCAAGAAGAAGTAAGCTTCTTCGCCAACCATCAAAGCAATTCCTGCCTTAAGCAAGGAAAACAGCCTTGCCAAGCGTTTTTTATATATATTTATTATAGTAAGAACCTCTTGGCAGGCACAAACGCAGGGACAAGCCCTGCGAAGTACCTATGAAATCATTATATGAAGGAGGGAAGTAAAGTGCCCAGAAGAGGTAATGTTCCCAAGAGAGAGATTCTTCCGGATCCGATCTACGGTTCGATTCTGGTGACGAAGCTCGTCAACAGCATTATGCTCGACGGCAAGAAGGGTGTTGCCCAGAAGGTCGTTTATGGTGCATTCCAGATCGTAGAAGAGAAGACTGGTAAGTCCGGTCTGGAGGCTTTCCAGCAGGCGATGGAAAACATCATGCCCGCTGTCGAAGTCAAGACCCGCCGCGTTGGCGGCGCCAACTATCAGGTCCCGATCGAGGTCCGGCCTGAAAGACGTCAGACCCTGGGTCTGCGTTGGCTGACTAACTATAGTCGCGCGAGAAGTGAGAAGACCATGAGAGAGCGCCTTGCCGGCGAAATCATGGATGCCTGCAACAACACCGGTGCCGCCGTGAAGAAGCGCGAAGACACCCACAAGATGGCGGAAGCCAACAAGGCATTCTCTCACTTCCGTTGGTAATCAAAAAAGGAGTACAGCATGCCAAGACAATATTCACTTGAGAATACGAGAAATATTGGCATCATGGCACACATCGATGCAGGCAAAACGACGACGACTGAGCGTATTTTGTTCTACACCGGTGTCAATTACAGACTCGGTGAGACCCATGAGGGTACCGCCACCATGGACTGGATGGAGCAGGAGCAGGAGCGCGGCATCACGATCACCTCTGCTGCTACCACCTGTCACTGGAAGGGCGTGCGGATCAACATCATCGACACCCCGGGTCATGTGGACTTCACGGTCGAGGTCGAGCGTTCGCTTCGCGTGCTCGACGGCGCTGTGACGGTCCTGTGCGCCAAGGGCGGTGTAGAGCCGCAGACCGAGACTGTATGGAGACAGGCCGACCAGTATCATGTCCCGCGCCTTGTTTACGTGAACAAGATGGACATGATGGGTGCCGATTTCTTCAATGTCCTGAAGATGATGGACGAGCGACTCAAGTGTAACGCCGTTCCCATCCAACTGCCCATCGGAAGCGAAGATACCTTCCGCGGCGTGATCGATCTCATCAAGATGAGGGCCTATATCTTCTATGATGAGCTCGGTAAGGACATGCGCGAGGAAGAGATCCCCGCAGATATGCAGGAGCTCGCAAGCAGCTACCGCGACCACATGCTCGAGTCGATCTCGGAAGAGGACGACCAGATCATGACGCTGTATCTTGAGGGCGAGGACATCCCCGAAAAGATGATCCGCGCCGCGCTGCGCAAGGCGACCATCGCCAACAAGACCGTTCCGGTCACCTGCGGCTCCTCGTACAAGAATAAGGGCGTTCAGGAACTGCTGGATGCGATTGTCGAGTATATGCCGTCCCCGCTGGACAAAAAAGCAGTTACCGGCATCAACCCGAAGACTGAGGAAGACGAGACGCGCGAGCCGTCTGACGACGCGCCGTTCGCCGCCCTGGCCTTCAAGATCATGACGGATCCCTACGTTGGCAAGCTGGCGTTCTTCCGCGTGTACTCCGGCTGTCTGGAGGCAGGCAAGACCGTCCTCAACACCAACAAGAATCAGCGCGAGCGGATGGGCAGAATTTTGCTCATGCACGCGAACCACAGAGAGGATCTGCCCGTTGTGTATTCCGGCGATATCGCCGCGGCCGTCGGCCTGAAGAATACCACGACCGGTGATACGCTCTGCGACGAAAAGCATCCCATCGTTCTCGAGAACATGGTCTTCCCCGAGCCGGTCATCCGCGTGGCGATCGAGCCGAAGACGAAGGCCGGTCAGGAAAAGATGGGCATCGCGCTTTCCAAGCTCGCCGAAGAGGATCCCACGTTCAAAACCTACACCGATGAAGAGACCGGCCAGACGATCATCGCCGGCATGGGTGAGCTTCATCTGGAGATCATTGTTGACCGCCTCCTGCGGGAGTTCAAGGTCGAGGCAAACGTCGGTGCGCCGCAGGTCGCCTACAAAGAGACCATTCGCAAGAAGGTCAATCAGGAGACCAAGTACGCGCGTCAGTCCGGCGGCAAGGGCCAGTACGGCCATGTCAAGATCACTGTCGAACCCAATGAGAGCGGCAAGGGCTTTGAGTTCATCAACGCCACCGTCGGCGGCTCGATCCCGAAGGAATTCATTCCTGCGGTCGAGCAGGGCATCCGCGGCGCGATGGAGGCCGGCGTTCTGGCCGGATTCCCCGTCGTCGACGTGAAGGTCACGCTGTACGACGGCTCCTACCACGAGGTCGACTCCTCGGAGCTCGCATTCAAGATCGCCGGTTCCATGGCGTTCAAGGAAGCGTGCCAGAAGGCGGATCCCGTGATCCTCGAGCCCATCATGAAGGTCTGCATCATCGTTCCCGACGAGTACATGGGCGACGTCATCGGCGACGTCACGTCCCGCCGCGGCAACATCGCAGGCCTCACACAGCGCAACGGCGCTCAGCAGATCGACTGCTTCGTTCCGCTGTCCGAGATGTTCGGCTACGCGACGAACCTGCGTTCGAGAACGCAGGGCCGCGGCCAGTTCACCATGGAGCCGAGCCACTATGTGGAGCTCTCCAAAAACCTGGCGGACGCCGTCATTTCGAAGCGCAGAGGCGTATAACCGCGCCGCACCCGTTTGCGTTGGAAATTCTTCTTGTCAAATCGGCAAATGTCGTGTATGATGAAGAGGATGCAAAAATAATACTGTAAGTGAATCAACTAAGGAGGATAATCCAAATGGCAAAACAGCATTTTATTAAGGATAAGCCCCATGTCAACGTTGGTACCATCGGCCACATCGACCATGGCAAGACCACGCTGACCGCAGCCATCACCAAGTACCTGGCTTTCTTCGGCGACGCTGAGTACACCGACTATTCTTCCATCGATAAGGCTCCGGAAGAGCGTGAACGTGGTATCACCATCAACACTGCTCACGTCGAGTACCAGACCAACGACCGTATCGGCCACAACTACAAGACCGGCGAAGACAACGTCCAGATCAAGGGCCGTCACTACGCCCACGTCGACTGCCCGGGCCACGCTGACTACATCAAGAACATGATCACCGGCGCTGCTCAGATGGACGGCGCGATCCTGGTCATCGCTGCTTCCGACGGCCCCATGGCTCAGACCAAGGAGCATCTGCTTCTGGCCCGTCAGGTTAACGTTCCTTCCGTCCTCGTCTTCCTGAACAAGTGCGACCAGGTCGACGACGAAGAGCTGCTCGAGCTCGTCGAGATGGAAGTCCGCGAGACGCTGTCCTTCTATGGCTTCCCGGGCGATGACACCCCCATCATCCGCGGCTCCGCTCTGAACGCTCTGGCTTCCGAGTCCACTGACCCGAAGGCTCCCGAGTATGCTTGCATCGAAGAGCTCATGCAGGCGGTTGACACCTGGATCCCGACCCCGGACCGCAAGGCTGACCAGCCCTTCCTGATGCCGGTCGAGGACGTCTTCACCATCTCCGGCCGCGGCACCGTCGCTACCGGTCGTGTCGAGCGTGGCGTCATCAAGAAGAACGAGCCCGTCGAGATCGTTGGCCTGTCCGACGAGAAGAAGTCCACCGTCGTCACCGATATCGAAATGTTCCACAAGCTCATGGACTACGCTGAGGCTGGCGACAACATCGGCGCTCTGCTCCGCGGCATCGACAAGAAGTCCATCGAAAGAGGCCAGGTCCTGTCCAAGCCCGGCTCCATCCATCCGCACACCAAGTTCGTTGGCCAGGTCTACGTTCTGTCCAAGGACGAAGGCGGCCGTCACACCCCGTTCTTCAACAACTATCGTCCGCAGTTCTACTTCAGAACCACTGACGTTACCGGCATCATCTCCCTGCCCGAAGGCGTTGAGATGTGCATGCCTGGCGATAACATCGACATGAAGGTCGAGCTGATCACCCCGATCGCTATCGAGAAGGGCCTCCGCTTCGCTATCCGTGAAGGCGGCCGTACCGTTGGTTCCGGCGTCGTCATCGAGATCGACGAGTAATTTCGCCAAAACCCCATAACGCGCAAAGCGCCCGGCGTGAGCCGGGCGCTTTTTTTGCCGACGCTCTGGAAAATGCCGGGGAGATATAGTAGAATAGGCACATATCTCGGCCCCGCGGCATAGGATACCCGCGGGGGGATGCAGGATGTTCTGGGTGATCGTCTGCACGGTGCTGGCCGCGGCGGGCTTGTTTGCCGCCGGGTGGGCGCTTTTCGGCTGGTGCGTGCTGCCGCAGCGGCGCGAGGCCGTCACGGTCTACCGCCTGCAGGCATGCGAGCCGCAGCTCGAGCGGCAGGTCCGCGCGTTCGTCTGGGCGCGGGAAAGCGGCCTCGCCGCCGGCCGGCTCGTGCTCGCGGGCGGAGAAGAGACGCCCGAGACCGAGGCTCTGGCCCGGCAGCTGGCGAAGGCCTACGCGTGCGTCGAGTATGTGTCCTGCAGCGAATGTTATGGAGGCTGCGGATAAAAGATCGGAGTCTTTTCAGGAGAGTATGGAATGGAACAGGAATCGCAGATGATACAGGGGACCGTGCTCGCGGTCATCTATCAGAACCCCGAAAACGGCTACTGCGTGCTGAAGGTCCGCACGGAGCAGGGGGAGCAGGTCACCGTCGTCGGGACCATCCCCATGAGCGTCGTGGGCGAGCGGCTGGCGATCGTCGGCAAGTGGACGCGCCACCAGAGTTTCGGCCAGCAGTTTGAGGCGGAGTTTCTCGAGCGCCTCATGCCGGAGACGACGAGCGAGATCCTGGCGTTTTTGTCCTCCCGCGCCGTCAAGGGCATCGGCCCGCGGACGGCGGAGAAGATCGTCGGCCGCTTCGGCGACCAGAGCCTGACCGTGCTCGAGCAGGACCCCATGCGCCTGACCGAGATCCCCGGGATCACAGAGAAAAAGGCGCAGGAGATGGCCGAGAGCTTCCAGCGCCAGTCCGGCATCCGGCGGCTCATCGAGTTTCTGACCATGTACCACCTGCCGGCGCAGCTCGCCGTGCGGCTCTACCGCGCTTACGGGGAGCTGGCGCAGGAGGCGCTGCAGGATGACCCGTATCTGCTGACGGACCCCTATTACAGCGCGGATTTTTCGCAGGTCGACGCGTTTGCCATCGCACTCGGCGTCAGTGCCGACGATGAGCGGCGCGTGGAGGCCGGAATCCTGTTTGAGCTCTCGTATAACCTCGGCGCGGGGCATACCTTTATCCCGCAGGACAAGCTGCGCGCGGCCACCTGCGCGCTGCTGGAGCTGGACGGCGAGACCATCGACGCAGGCTTCACGCGCCTGCAGGAGCAGGAGCGGATGATGTGCAGCGAGCTTGCCGGACTCACGGCCTGCTATCTGCCGGAGCTGTATGAGTCGGAGACGTATGTCTGCCGCCGCATCCTCAGCATGGCGGAGGCGGAGCTGCCGGAGCCGAAGCGGCTGGACGCGCTGCTGGAGAAGATCGAGGATCGGCAGGAGATCGACTATGCGCCCGAGCAGCTTGCCGCCATCCGTGCGGCGGCTGCGCAGCAGCTGCTGATCGTGACCGGCGGGCCCGGCACGGGCAAGACGACGGTCATGGCGGGCATTCTGCAGCTGTTCGACGAGCTGAAGCTCAAAACACAGCTCGCTGCGCCGACCGGCCGGGCCGCCAAGCGGCTCTCGGAGGTCACGGGACGTGAGGCCTCGACCATCCACCGGCTGCTTGAGGCACAGTTTGACGAGCAGACGGGCGCGATGGCCTTTTATCACGATGAGGATGCGCCGCTCAGCTGCGACGCGATGATCGTGGACGAAACTTCGATGGTCGACCTGCCGCTGATGGCGTCTCTCCTGAAGGCGCTGAAGCCCGGCTGCCGCCTGCTTCTCGTCGGCGACCCGGACCAGCTGCCGCCGGTCGGGCCGGGGAACGTGTTTTCGGATCTCATCCGCAGCGGCATGGTGCAGACCGTGCGGCTGACACAGATCTTCCGTCAGGCGCAGAAAAGCCTCATCGTCATGAACGCCCACGCGGTCAATCAGGGCGAGCTGCCGCGGCTGACGGCGACGGACCGGGACTTTTTCTTCCTGCGCCGCCGCGACCCGGCCGCCGCGGTGCGGACCATCCAGGAGCTCTGCCAGACGCGGCTGCCCAAAAACATGGGCATCGCGCCCGCGGACATTCAGGTGCTCAGCCCCAGCCGGAAGCACGAGACGGGCACGAAGGCCCTGAATCTGGCGCTGCAGGCCGTGCTCAACCCGCCCGCGGACGGGAAAAAAGAGAAAAAACACGGAGATTTTTCCTTCCGGATCGGCGATCGGGTAATGCAAATCCGGAATAACTATGATATAATGTGGAAACGGGCGGATGGTCTCGGCGCGGGGACCGGGATCTTCAACGGCGATATCGGCTGCATCACGCAGATCGATTTCCAGCAGGAGACCATGACCGTCCAGTTCGATGAAAAAACGGCGGAATACAGCTTCGACATGCTCTCGGAGCTTGAACCGGCCTACGCCATGACCGTCCACAAGAGCCAGGGCAGCGAATACCGCGCGGTCGTGCTCTGCCTGTGCGGCGGGCCGCAGATGCTGCTGACCAGAAGCGTTCTGTACACGGCGATCACGCGGGCGCGGGAGCTTCTGATCATCGTCGGCAATGAAGACGTCGTCGCCGCCATGACCCGCAATGACCGCCGCCAGCGGCGCTACAGCGGGCTGAAGCTCCGGCTGGAGGGAAAGGCGTAACGCATGAAGCTGCTTGCGTGGCTGCTGGATCTGCTGTACCCGCCGAAGTGCGTGATCTGCGGAAAGCTGCTGGAGAAGCAGGGGCCTGTGTGCCCGCGCTGCCTCGACTCGCTTCCGGAGTATGACGGCGCCGCGCCGCAGGTGCGGTTCACGGAGGCGGGCGCGGTCAGCTTTTACTATGAGGGCGCGCTGCGCGAGTCATTCCTGCGCTTCAAATTCGGCGGCGCGGCGCATTACGCGGCCGTCTACGGCGCGTGGATGGCGCATACGATCGAAGATAAGCTCGCGGGCCGCTTCGACACGCTCACCTGGGCGCCGGTCAGCCGCCGGCGGCGGCGCTCGCGCGGGTATGACCAGTCGGAGCTTTTGTGCCGCGAGATCGCAAAGCGGCTCGGCCTGGAGCCGGTCCGCCTGCTGCGCAAGACGCGCAATCCGCCCGCCCAGTCGACCATGGCGGATCCGGCCGGGCGGCGGGCAAACGTCTCCGGCGCCTACGAGCCGGAACGGGCCGCCAGACTTGACGGCAGGCGCGTCCTGCTGATCGACGATATCGTGACGACCGGCGCGACGCTCGCAGAGTGCAGCCGCGTGCTGCGCACGGCGGGCGCGTCGGACGTTGTATATGCGGCCTTCGCCGCACCGAGAAAACAAGACTGAAGGATACAAGACTATGAAACTGATTCGTGATATCGGCATCGACCTTGGCACGGCGAACGTGCTCTGCTACGAAGAGGGCAGGGGCATCGTCCTGCGTGAGCCGTCGGTCGTGGCAGTGGACAAGAATACCGGCAAGGTGCTGCAGGTCGGCTCCGCCGCGCGGAATATGCTCGGGCGGACGCCCGGCAATATCGTCGCCGTGCGCCCGCTGCGCGACGGCGTGATTTCCGACTATGAGATGACGGAGAAGATGCTCGAGCAGTTCCTCAAGAAGATCAACCGCTTCACGCTCGTCAAGCCCCGCGTGGTCGTCTCGGTTCCGTCCGGCATCACGGAGGTGGAGGAGCGCGCGGTCATCCAGGCCGCGATGGAGGCCGGCGCCCGCCGCGTCTACCTGATCGAAGAGCCGTTCGCCGCCGCGCTCGGCGCGAAACTGGCGATCAGCGGGCCGGAGGGGCATATGGTCGTCGACATCGGCGGCGGTACGACGGATATCGCGGTTTTGAGCCTGAACGGCATTGCGACCTCGTCTTCCATCAAGGTCGCGGGAGACACGTTCGACGAGGCGGTGGCGGCGTATATGCGCAAGCGCTACGGGATGCTCATCGGCCTCAACACGGCGGAGGAGGTCAAGATCACCATCGGCTGCGTGTATGAGCGGCCGCAGGAGGTCTCGATGCTCGTCAAGGGCCGCGACGCCAAGACGGGCCTGCCGAACGAGGTGGCGGTCTCGTCGATGGAGATGCTCGAGGCCTTCAAGCGCCCGGCGCGGCAGATTGTCGACGAGGTGCTGGACGTGCTGGAGCATTCGTCGCCGGAGCTCGTGGCGGATATCGCGCAGAATGGCATCGTGCTGACGGGCGGCGGAAGTCTGCTGTACGGCTTCGACAAACTCATTGCCGAGCGCACGCAGATCGCCTGCTCCATCGCCGACGACGCGGATTCCTGCGTCGCCAACGGCTGCGGCAAGAGCCTGCAGTGGATCAGCTCCATGCAGGAGGGCACGATCAACCTCGCCCGCCGCAAGCTCATGAAAGAACAATAAAAAAGAAAAGCAGCACCCGGGCCGAAAGGTCCGGGTGTTTGAGAACGGAGAGAGCTATGAAAAAGACCATGGACGCGAACCAGATCAAGCTGCTGGCAATCCTCGCCATGACGATCGACCATATCGCCTGGCTGGTGTTCCCGGGGTATTCGAAGGTGCCGCTGGCGCTGCTCATGCATCTGATCGGGCGGATGACCTGCCCCATCATGTGCTTTTTTATCGCCGAGGGCTATCATCACACGCGGGATCTGAACCGGTACACGCTGCGGCTGTTCGTGTTCGCGGTGATCTCGCACTTTGCGTACATCTTCGCGTCGCAGGACTTTGTGGACGCGCGGTCGTTTATCCCGTTTTATTACGGCGGGATCCTGAACCAGACGAGCGTGATGTGGTCGCTGGCGTGGGGCCTTGTGATGCTGCGCGTGGCGAACCACCCGGGCTACAGCCAGCTCAAAAAGACGCTGCTGGTCGTATTGATCTGCCTGGTGAGCTTCCCGAGCGACTGGAGCTGCATCGCGAGCCTCTGCGTGCTCGCGTTCGGCACGAACCGCGGGGATCTGAAGGCACAGGGGCGGTGGCTGCTGTTTTACGTGGCGCTGTATGCGGCGGTGTACTGCTTCGCGCTGGACGTGGTCTATGGGCTTCTGCAGATGGCGGTAGCGCTGTCGCTGCCGGTGCTCGCGCGCTATAACGGCCTGCGCGGCAAGGACCCGCGCATCAACCGCGTCATGAAATGGCTCTTCTACCTCTACTACCCCCTCCACCTCGCCATCCTCGGCACGATCCAGTATCTGCGGTAAGGGCGCGCAGGAGCACGGGAGAAGATCAAGAAAACGCCCCGCCGGATGGAAGCCATCCGGCGGGGCGTTGGTTTATGGGGTTTCCGCCGTCAGAGCGGGAGGCAGGAGAAGAGCCAGGTGAAGAGGGGGACGAAGAGCAGGGCGGGCAGGAGATCAGCGGTCTTGATCTTCGTGAGGCCGAGCATGTTGAGGCTGATGGCCACGATCATGACCGAGCCGCAGCAGGTCAGCTCCGCGATGGCCGCGTCGGACAGGACCGGGGCCAGGACCTGCGCGAGCAGGACGATCGCCCCCTGGAAGACCAGGACGAACCCGGCCGAGCACAGAACGCCGATGCCGAGCGTGACGGACAGCATGCAGGAGGAGATGCAGTCCAGCAGGGACTTGGTGAACAGCAGCTCATAGTCCTGCCGGAGGCCCGCGTCGATGCAGCCGACGAAGGTCATCGCGCCGATGCAGAACAGCAAGGACGCGGTCACAAAGCCCTCGGCCACGCTGGTCTTTCCGTCCGTGCGGCGGAAGCGCGACTCGATGGCTTTGCCCAGGCGGGCGAGCGCGCCGTCGAGATCCAGAAGCGTGCCCGCGGCGGTGCCGAGGACCATGGAGACGATCAGCACCAGCGTATTTTCGCCCTTGAGCATACCGCTGACGCCGGCATAGAGCGTGCAGAGGGAGATGGCGGTCATGATCGCGCCGGAGACCTTTTCCGGGATGCCTTTCCGGGCCAGAAGACCGACGGTGCTGCCGAGCAGGACGGCCAGCGTATTGACGAGAACAGCGAGCATGCGAAGCGCTCCTTTCTGAAAGTCCCGGTGAAAATCGCCACCATCGTACCACACAGGGCGGAAAAAAGGAAGATTTTTTTCGAAAAATAGGGAAAAAGCGTGAAAAAAGCGGGAAAATTCCGGCCGAAACAGGGACGATCTTCCAAAAAAGGTAGAAATCCTGTGCAAAATGTAGTATAATAAGGCCATCTTTATAACAGTATCCGTACACTGTGCGGATATCCGGGAGAGAGTATGAAATTACGCAGGAAAAAGCGAATGCCGGCTGCGGCGCGCAGAAAGCAGCGGGCGCAGCGGCTGAAACTGCTCGGGCAGTTTGTGCGCGAGCACAGCTGGGGTGTGATGATCACGGTGCTGATCGTGATCGCCCTCGTCCTGTTTGTCTGTGTGATCGCCGGGACTTCGCCCAAACAGGCGGACGGGCCGCAGACGGCGCAGGACGCCGCGCCGCGGTATGAATCGGGCTTTATCTGCGCCATCACGACGCAGGTGCCGTATTACGACGAGGATCTGAGCCAGACCGGCACGGTCGCGCGCGGGATGCAGATCACGTATTCCACGGACAAATCGGTCGAGCGGGACGGGGTGCGGTATTACCTGACCTACTTCACGACGCTCGACTGCGGGTATGTGTCGGAGGAAAATCTGACGCAGGACCCGGACGCGGTGATCGCGGAAAAGGTCGTCTACGTGCGCACGCCGCAGAATCTGCGGCCGGCGAAGGACTCCATCGAGCTCGGCGCGCTGGTCGAGAAGGGGACGCAGATGCAGGTGCTGGGCTATGAGGGCACGACGAACGGCGTCGTCGACCTCTATGAGGTCTCGTATCAGGGCGAGACGGGGTATATCAGCGGCCAGTACGTCGCCACGACGGAGGAGGAAGCCAACGAGGTCTATGACCGCTTCGGCGTCTACGCCATCCACGCCGGGCGCGGCGACCGGCTCGGCGGCGGCGACGCGGAGAGCCTAGACTATTTCCCGCGGGAAAAGGCCGATTTTGCCGACAACAAGATGCCGAACCCCTGCTACGCCATCTATCTGACCTGCGACCCGGCGGTGCTGGCGGACATCGACAAGTACATCGAATACGCGAAGACCACGAAGATCAACGCCTTCGTCGTCAACATCATGGACGGCACGTCCATCGGCTATAACTCGCCCGTGTACGAGGAATATTCCCCCACGGCGTACCAGTACGCGAACAACACGGTCGAGGAATACCGGCAGGTCATCCAGAAGATCAAGGACGCGGGCTTCTACGCCATCGGGCGGCTGACGGTGTTCAACGATTCGTTCTTCTGCCAGGATCATCCGGAATACGCCATCGCGGACCAATACGGCGAGCCGCTGATGGTCGCAAATGCGAGCTACTGGCCGAGCGCGTTCTGCCGCTACGTGTGGGAGTACAAGGTCGCGCTGGCGATCGACGCGGTCGAGACCATGGGCTTCAACGAGATCCAGTTCGACTACGTCCGCTTCCCGGACCGGACAGACAAATACGAGGAAGCGGGCACCATCGACTTCCGCAACGAATACGGCGAGACCAAGGCGCAGGCCATCCAGCGGTTTTTGATGTACGCGACGGACATCCTGCATGAGTACGGCGTGTATGTCGGCGCGGACGTCTTCGGCGAGGCCAGCAGCAACTATGTGACGGCCTACGGCCAGTATTGGCCCGCGGTCAGCAACGTGGTCGACGTCATCTCCGGCATGCCGTATCCGGACCACTTTGCGCGCAACGGGACCTACCGCCCGTGGGAGCACCCGTATGAGACGCTGCTCGACTGGACCGAATCGGCGGCCAAGCGCCAGTCCGAGACCCCGTCGCCCGCCATCGACCGCACCTGGATCCAGGCCTACAACGCCATCCAGCCGCCGTACAACGAATACGGCGTGCAGGAGATCGGCGACGAGATCCGCGGCCTGCGCGAGCAGGGCTTCACCGGCGGCTTCATGGCCTGGAACGCCTCCTGCAGCCTCACCAAGCTCGAAGAGCTGCGGCCACTGTATGAAGCGCTGGAAGATTAAAAAGGATCGCCCTCCCATCTGGGAGGGCGATTTTTTGCGTGCCGGGGATTTTTGAATTGACAGATACGGACGAAATTGGTAAAATAAAGCTGGTTTCGGAAGAAACCCCAGGGCCCCAACACAGCGACGGGCGGTTTGGCCTACGCCTCTCCGAAAGGGGGGATGTACTTATGCCGATCACACTGACGTTCCATATCTTTGGACTCACGGTCACGATCCGCATAAACGGCAGAAACCGCCACTCGGGCAAGTGACGGTTTCTTAACTCGTTTTAAGAACTTCCACAGCACCAGAGGCCAAACCGCTTGTCGAGGGGCCCTTGGTAGCTCTATTATAGCAAATCTCTGGAAGATGTCAAGTACGCCCTCCCGGGTGGGAGGGCGATTTTTTTATTTTGGGGTGCAACCTGCGGGGGATTTTTGCGTGTGGGGAGGTGGGGAGAAAGCCTTCCCCTCATAGGGGAAGCCATGGCGGTGCGGAAATCCAAAGCCTCCCCTTTCAGGGGAGGTGGCTCGGCGGAACGCCGAGACGGAGAGGTCGTACCAAATTTGTGACAACCTCTCAGGGGAGCCTTTGGGTGCGGCGGAGCGGGCCCACAATATGTTGTGGGGGATATTACGTCTACCACGCAAGATGGGGAGGAAGGGGCTGAAAGGGTTGGAAAATCGGCGGAAAGCATAAAAATTGGTTGCATTTTTTAATTTTTATGGTAAACTGATTACATGGAAATCTGTAGTGATAGAAAACTACGAATTTGAAAGAGGTGCACTTATGAAGCGTACATTTGGAAAGATCCTCAGCTTTGCACTGGTGCTGGCCATGGTTCTGTCTATGGTCCCGGCCGTGCTGGCTGCGACCACAACGGGCAACCCGCAGTATCTCGCGCTGGGTGATACTGCAGAATTAACCTGTGCAGGAGCTAAATATTGGGTTTCATCCAATCCGGATGCCGTCAGCGTGGCTATGACGAAAACCGGCAAGGCAACGATCACGGCTCTGGCGACTACCAGCAGCGGCTGGGGCTACGGCACAGCAACGATCTCTGCGTATGAAAAAGAAAGCGACTATACTTCCACGAACTACGCAGACAGACATGATGCGCGCATGACCTGGAGCGTGACGGTCTCTGAGTGGAAGGTCACGCTGAGCTTCAGCGGCTCCAGCAGCGGCTGGAACTATGGCTATGGCTCGTCGAGCACGACAACGATCAGTGCCGGGGAAAAGAAGACGCTGACGGCAACGGTCACCGGCCCGCAGGGCAAAGTTGCGAACGCCCAAGTCGAGTTCAAGATTGCGTCGAGTGACAAGGAAATGCTTCACTTTGACAGCCTCAGCAGCACAAGTGCTTCGTCCACAAAAAATGTTACGGTCAGCAGCGGGTATTCCTCCACGGCTACCAGCGGTACGGCGGCTGTTGATGTCTACGGCGGCTCCAAGGGCGGTTTCGTGACGATCACGGCGACGATCGTTGGTGTGGATACGTCGAAGAATACGAACGCGACGACTACCATTACCCCGCGCGTCATCGGCCCGGAAAGCTGGACGGTCAGCCTGCCGACGGCGCAGCAGACCATGACGATCAAACGGACCGACTACTCCCAGAAGCTGACGCCGTCCGTTGTGACGGGCAGCGGCTCGTCGGCTGTCTCCGGTGCAAAATTTGTTTACCGGTTTGTAAACGGTGACAAGCTTGAAAACACCAGCAAATATATGCAGGTCTATACGGACGGCAGCATTACCCCGTATCAGGTAACAGAGGGCCCGGTTAGAGTTCGCGCATATGTCGAAGGCTACGTGGATAACAAAAATCCAGCTGCGTATCCGTATGCAGAAGCTTCGATCATGATCACGGATTCTACAGCGAACGGCCTTTCAATCGACTATGAACAAGAGAACACGAAGTTCAAAATGAACAACGGCACATATGTGCTGGCATACAAGGACACAAATAACGGTTACGATGTTGACTTCACGGATGGCACCAGCATCGTGACGAAATTTAGTCTGAAAGCAACGGTCGATTCGACCAACGCGGCGGCAGATGCAAAGCGCGTCACTTGGACGACCAATGATCCGAGCGTTGCCAGATTTGGAACCAACAATTCTTACACCGGCGACGTAGCGACCCTGACGACGACGGGCGCGGGCAGCGTGACTGTTACGGCCGAGGTCGACGGCAAGAAGGCTACCATGACCTTCACTGTCTGGCAGGCCCGAGAATACGATCAGATCGTGACGAAGCCGGACATCCCGACTGCCATCAGCAATCGTGAGGATGCGTTCAACGCGTTCAGCCAGCAGTATGTGACGGTACATCTGTCGAGAACAGACGGCACGGTGTCGCTGCCGATGAAGGACGTGCAGTTTGTGAACAGCAGCACGATCCAGTTGAAGGGTACAATCGACGGCTTTGATACCTTGAATCGGATCGCCTATTTCCCGAAGAGCGGTGTATCGGATGTCATTGAGTCTGGCAAAGCAACGCTTTCCGACATTATGATCATCAACCAGCCGCAGGATGCAACCTATAAGCTCAATGCAACGGTTGGTACGCTGTCTGTTACGGCAAGCACTCAGAGCAACAAGAAGCTGACCTCGTTTACTTGGTACGACAACAACGACAAGGCGGTTAAAGCTGAAACGGTCAGCAATAAAGTTACACACACTTCGACACTGAATCTGTCTGATTTTGTTACATCTGCAGGTACGTATGGTTTCTATTGCGTCATTAACGGAAGCGGTAACAGCACCATTAAGACCCGCACGGCCATCATCACCATCGGCGGCGATTACAATGTGAAGATCACGCCGAGCGCGTCCAGCGTCAAGCCGGGCGATACGGTCACGCTGAATGCGGTCCCGCAGCAGTATAACCCGGCCAGAAAGACCTACACCGATGTGACCGGCAAGACCTATACCGTCAGCTGGACGGTAACGGAAGGCAGCGACGTGGTCACGCTGAACAGCCGCACCGGCTCCTCCGTGACGCTGACCGCCAAGTCCGGCGGCACCGCGACGATCACGGCAGAGACCACCATCGACGGCAACAAGTACACCGGCACGCAGAAGATCACCGTCACCGTCCCCACGGCGGAGGATGTACGGCTGATGCTCGAGGAGGATGCGACGTACGTCATGCTCGACGGCGGCAAGCTCTCCGACGCGGTCAAGAAGGCCACGAGCACCACGCCCAGCACCTTCTCCTTCACGCTGCCGACGACCGGCACGATCTATTCCTCCAGCTCCCTGTCCAGCTCCATCTCGGCGGGCAACAAGTATTCGGCCAGCGACGTCAGCCGCATGGCGTTCAAGCCGTCGCGCAGCGCGGGCAGCTACACCATCGACTACGCGGCCTACGGCACCAGCGGCCAGATCGCGACCGGCAAGCTCGTCATCATGACGAACGCCGGCACCGTTGCCTACCATATCTCCGCGAATGAGTCCCAGACCATGCAGGTCAGCGACTTCCAGTCTGTCTATGGTTCCGGCCTGAGCTACGTCAGGTTCGGCACGGCGAGCGATTCGCGCGGCGCGCTGTATAAGGGCAGCTCCACGAGCTCCGGCAAGGTCGGCAGCGAGAGCTACTACGTGTCCACGGGCACGACGCTCCTGAAGAACGTCACGTTCATCGCTGGCTCCAGCACGGCGAAGTATTCCGTCGTCATCCCGTTCACCGCTTACGGCTCGAACGGCGAGGCCAACGGCAATCTGGTCATCTACGTCAACGATACGCACTCGGTGTACTCCACCGGCGCGACCTTCAAGTCCATGGCGATTGCGGACGAGCTCGCGCCCGAGTCCAATGCCTCCAGCGCGTACATCACCATCACCAGCGTCGTCGGCGGCAAGCTCTACACGCAGTACAGCAAGATCAACAGCTGCACCGCGCTCGCAGCCAAGGATCTCGGCTCGACGAGATTCTCCTTCTCCGGCTCGAACTCCATCGACAACCTCTATGTCCTCCCGCTGGCCGACAGCAAGACCGTCGAGGTCAACTACACCATCAACGGCAGCGACAAGGGCACGCTGACCTTCAAGGTCGTGCAGCAGACGGCGTCGAGCAAGTTCACCGATGTCTCCGGCTCGTTCAAGTGGGCGGCCAACTCCGTCGACTTCATGTACGGCAACGGCCTTGTCAACGGCATCAGCACGAAGAACCCCAACGTCTTCGGCCCCGGCCAGAACATGACCCGCGCCATGCTCGTCACAATCCTGTACCGTGCGGCGGGCGAACCCTCCGTTGCCGGTATCACCAACAAGTTCACCGACAACAAGCAGAACCAGTACTACTATGAGCCGGTCCTCTGGGCGTCCAGCAAGGGCATCGTCAACGGCGCGACCGCCACGACCTTCGACCCGGACGGCAAGATCACCCGTGAGCAGATCGCGGCCATCCTGTACCGCTACGCCGGTTCCCCGGCGGCCAGCTCCTCCGCGCTGAACGGCTTCGCCGACCAGAGCGCAGTCAGCTCCTACGCGGTCACGGCGATGCAGTGGGCGGTCGGCAACGGCATCATCACCGGCGTCAGCACCAACGGCCGGACCACCCTGTCCGCCAAGAACAACGCCACCCGCGCCCAGGTCTCCGTCATGCTCCACCGCTTCCTGACGATGGAACAGTAAGACAGAGCGAATCACAGCAAATACCCCGCCCGCTGCCCCGGCAGCGGGCGGGGTATCTTTGTATCAAAGCCTCCCCTTTCAGGGGAGGTGGCCCGGCGGAGCCGGGACGGAGAGGTCATATCAAATTTGCGGCAACCTCTCAGTCAGCCTGCGGCTGCCAGCTCCCCTGAGAGGGGAGCCTTTGAGGTGCGCATCTCCATGCCTTCCCCCAGGGGAAGCTGTAGTCCGCTGCGGCGAGATTACGTCCTCGCCCCGCAGAGCATCGGCTGGAGCTGCTGGCCTTGCAGGGCGGCGGCGAGGGCGGCGGGGAGCTGGGGGAAGTCGGCGACGAGGGAACGGGGCTTTTTGATGGCGCTGTCCTGGCCGAAGGGGACGAAATAGTAGCCGCGGCGGTTTAAAAGCGCGCCGAGGCTCGCGGCGTTGCCGGCCAGACCGTCGTTGGTCGAGACGGCGAGGACGATCGGGCGCTCGTTGCGCAGGTGGGCCTTGGCGGCGAGGGTGACCGGGCCGTCGGCGATGCCGGCGGCGAGCTTGGCGAGCGTATTGCCGGTGCAGGGGGCGATGACGAGCACGTCGAGGAGCTTTTTGGGGCCGATGGGCTCTGCTTCTTCGATGGTATGGATGATGGGGCGGCCACAGAGCGCTTCAAGCCGGGCGCGGAAGTCCGCGGCCGCGCCGAAGCGGGTGTCGGTGGCATAGGCGGCCTGCGACTGGATGGGGACGAGGTCATATTGTTCGCGGTCGAGCGCGGAAAAGGCGTCCAGCACGCGGGCAAAGGTACAGAACGAGCCGCACATGGCGAGCCCGATGGTCTTGCGGTTCATGGGCATTCCTCCAGATCAAGTTCGCGGAAGATCGCGCGGCGGATGACGGCCGCGGCGGCCTCCGGCGCGTAGACGCCCGGCAGACCCCGGGCGGCGAGATACCCGGCGCGTTCGGCCGCGGCGGGGCAGAAGCCGCCGGGGAGGCTGGCAAGCTCCAGCAGAGCGGCGTCAGGGCGGATGGCGGACAGCTGCACGTCACAGATGACGGGCGCGGGGACGGTATTGACGACGGCGTCATAGACGGCCAGCCCCCGCAGCTGCAGGCCGAGCGGCTCCGCCTGCAGGCCGAGGATACGGGCGAGGGCGAGCGCTTCCGGCCGCCGCGCGGCGACGGTGACGGCTGCGCCGAGGGTGTGCAGCTTCCAGGCAAGGCGCTTGCCGATGCGGCCGAAGCCGAGGATCAGGATGCGGCTGCCGCGCAGCGGACAGGGCAGGCGGGCCAGAAGCGGCGGCAGAGCCGCCTCAGCGGTCAGCTCGGCGTTTTCAAGGGCAAGGGTCTCGTCGCGGGCGTAATCGAACCAACGCAGGCCGTGGGCCTGCAGGGCGGGCACAGCCGCGTCCAGCAGTCCGCCGCAGACGAGCGCATCGGGCGCGGCCGCGTCCAGCGTGGGCGCGAGCGGCAGATCGTCCGGGGCGGCGCGGATGCGGTCCGGCGCGCGCAGGGCGGGCATCGGCAGGATGAGCAGCTCCGCACCCCGGACACAGGCGGGGAGCGTGGGGGCGGTATCCGGGCAGCCGGGCACGCCGCAGGTGCGCACGGCGAAGCCGCACGCCTGCAGCTGCCGGGCAAGGCAGCTCTGCCGCCGGTCGCCGCCCAGCAAAACAGCGGTTTTGGTCAAAACGATCCCTTCTTTCGCTCCATTCTATGCCGGGCGCAGAAAAAAGGCCCCTGCCAGACGGCAGGGGCAGAGAAGAATATGACACGGCTTTTTCTTTCTGTTTTTGCTTGGTCAGCCGATGAACCACTGGGTCCAGTACCCGCCGTCCGCGACGTAGCCGACGCCGAGCGTCGTGTAGTTCGCGGACAGGATGTTCGCGCGGTGGCCCTCGGAATTCATCCAGGCCTCCACAACGGCGGCGGGGGTCGCGTAGCCCATGGCGATGTTTTCCCCCGCTGTGCGGTAGCTGACGCCGAAGGCGCGCATCATATCGAACGGGGAGCCATAGGTCGGGCTGGTGTGGGAGAAGTAGCCCTGGTCGTGCATGTCCTGCGATTTGACGCGGGCGTAGCCGCAGAGCGTCTCATCGAGCGTGAGGGCGGCGAGGCCGTATTTGGCGCGCTCGGCGTTGACGAGCGTCACGACCTGCTGCTCATAGTCCAGGACGGATGTACTGCCGGAGGGCTGGTCCGGTTCGGACGGCGCGTCTGGCTGCTCCGGCTCAGAGGGCGTCTCCGGCGCAGAGGGCCCGGACGGCGTCTGCGAGCCGCCGCAGGAGAGCCCGAGGCGGTCGCACACGAGCTGCCGCCAGCAGGCGGGCAGGCGGGTGCAGGCGGACGCCGGGGACGAGCGCAGACAGTCGCGTCCGGCGGCGCTTGCGGGGAGCGCTGCGGAAAAAACAAGGAGCAGCGCAAGGAGTAGTGCGGGGATTTTTCTTTTCATGGTAATACCTCCTTCTTCTTCTTTTTACGCCCACTTTCGCAGGAAAACAAGCGGTAAATCCTTCCTCACGGTTGGAAAAGCGAGGGAAGGGCTTGAGTTTTCAAGACTTTTTTGCTATACTGAAAACAACGCAGAAATGTTTTCCAGTGAGGTGTCAGCATGGAACAGCACGGTTTTATTCAGGATATGCTGGACGTTAAGGTCCTCATTTTATTTGTGATGGCGAAGCTCTCCTACCCGGTCTCGCTGCAGAAGATCTATGAGCTCTGCTATCAGGACGATAAGCTCAGCTACTTCGACGTCAGCGTCGCCGTCCCGCAGATGGTGCAGAGCGGCCATCTCGAGCAGCTGCCCGACGAGACCTACCGCATCACCGACAAGGGCCGCGAGCATGAGGAGATCACCTGCGACGCCATCGCCTACCCGGTCATGCAGCGGGCATTGACGGCGGTGCAGCGGTTCAACAACCAGATGCAGCGCAAGGGTCTGATCGAGACGAACGTGCGGAAGGAGGAATCCGGCGACTTCATCGCCGAGCTCTGCCTGCGTGACGACGCGGGGATCCTGATGCGGCTGGAGCTGTCGGCCCCGACGCTCTCGCAGGCCCGGGGGCTGACGCGTGCGTATGAAAAGCAGGCGGACAGCATCTATCAGCAGATGATGACCCTGCTGCTGGGCGGATCGGGGGAGAAGCATGCGGACGTTTGAGTCGGCTGCGCCGGTCCTCAGCGCGTGGATGGCGAGAAAAGAGCTGACGGCGGCGGAGCTCTCCCGCAGGACCGGGATCGACGCGGGGATCCTGCGCAAGATCATGACCGGCCGCGCCCGGGCGGTGAGCACCAGAAATCTGATGGCGCTCGCGCGCTTTTTCGGCTGCAGCATGCAGGAGCTGATCGACGCGTTTTCGGGGAAAACGGAGTAAAAACAGAACAAAATAAGCGGGCGGACGCGGCGATGCGTCCGCCTTCGTCCGTTCACACAATGTTCACGGGGTCAGACCACGGGTAAATATTGCATTTTGACGGAAACTGTGCTATACTAACAGCACAGGGAGAGATCCCTTGGAAGTAAGGCATTACGAAAGGAGCGGTAACTATGAGATTTCAGTACACCGAAAAGAAGGTAACCCTGCCTGAGAACGTTCACAAGTATGCGGAAAAGAAAGTCATGAAGCTTGAACGTTTCTTCGGCACCGACGCCGACGCTCTTGTCACCTTCAGCGTTGAGAAGAACCGCAACAACGTCGAAATTACGGTTCACGCAGCGGGCACCTACTTCCGCGCCAGTGAAAGCACGTCCGATATGTTCGCGTCGATCGACGCAGCGGTGGCGACCATTGAACGCCAGATCCGCAAGAACAAGACCCGCCTGGCCCGGCGCCTGCGGCAGGACGCGTTCGTCCGTACCCCGGACGAGACCTCGTTTGCTCCGGATGAGCCGGAAGAGGGCACCTTCGAGCTCGTGAGAATGAAGAAATTCAACATGAAGCCGATGACCCGCGAAGAGGCGATCCTGCAGATGAATCTGCTGGAGCATACGTTCTTCGCCTTCCGCGACGAAGACAACGACGGCGCGTTTGCGGTTGTCTATAAGAGAACCGACGGCGGCTACGGCCTGATCGAGGACCAGGCTTAAAAGACCAGATGCTTTCCACGGACGCCCGCAAGGGCGTCCGTTTTTGACGTTTCGGGCATAAGCAGGGGAGAACACGGTATGTTGTGGCACTTATGGCTAAAACGACCAAAAACGGCAGGGCCGATTTTGTGCAGGTTTTAATATAAGTTTTGGTTGACATTTCGATCAGTTTTTGTTATCATAGCAAAGCGTTCTGAAGAGCGCGGCATATTGGATGGGAGCCAAGAAAACGGTTGAAAAACCTTGAAAAAAGTTCTTGACAAACAGATGAAGATGTGCTAGAATAAATGAGTTCGCTGCGAGAGAGAAATTGATCAAAGCGAGCGATGATCATAAGAAGTTCGAAAGAATTTGAAAAAGTTCTTGACAAACGAAACTTCCTGTGATACAATAAAAGCCCGCGAAACTGCGGAGTGCACCTTGTAAATTAAACAACGAGAAACATGAACAAACACCTTGGACAATTTTAATTTAAGTTGTTCAGTGAATGTCAGAAATGAGATTCTTTGAATAGCCAACGAAAATTCTTGAGTATAGCTAAGAGCGAACCAAGATGAAATTGATTTTAGAGCTTCGGCTTTAAGATACCATTTTATTGAGAGTTTGATCCTGGCTCAGGACGAACGCTGGCGGCGTGCCTAACACA
>ERZ825896.1926-NODE-1926-length-21422-cov-9.458370_pt1 | contig 21422 bp, 19 predicted proteins | sample MGYA00519858_ERZ825896 | MGnify/ENA primary metagenome ERZ825896 (study PRJEB31778, sample SAMEA3449214) | human gut metagenome | biome: human gut; feature: human-associated habitat; material: faeces | place: United Kingdom | collected 2010/2012 ...
CGGTATCGACCTTGACGCGCTTCCAGCTTCCGTTCGGCGCGCGGATGCGGTTTCCTTTTTCGTCGAGCGCGTAGACATTCTTCGATTTGGGCAGCCACTTTCCATTTTCATCCATTGCGCGAAGCGTCAGCATGATGTGAACGTGCGGATTGCCGTCGCCTTTGTCGTGATAAAAGAAATTGCAGACCATGCCCTTATCCACAAATTCCTTTTGACAGAAATCGCGGACGAGGGCGAGGTTCTGTTCATCAGTCAGTTCGCGCGGCAAAGCAAAGAGCATCGAGCGCGCCGTCTGCGCATTGACGCTCGTTTCCGCTGCGTCCACCGCGTTCCAGAGCATCTGCGGGTCGGCATACGCTTTCGGCGCGTTGAGCGGCAGCATGACTTCCACCCACTTCACGCGCGCCGGGCTGCTGTGCGGATATTTCCAGCAGCACTCGTATTCGGAATACTTCTTTTCGCCAGAGTAATACGCGCAGGAAGCCATACAGGATTGACCTTTTCCGCGGCTGATGATCTTAAAGCTCCCCGTCGGGCAGGGCATGGGTTCACCTCCGTTTCTCGGCGCAAAGCGCCGTCATGGGGTAGCCGATGCAATCGGCGCAGGGGCTTGCCCCTGTTGATGCCGAAGGCATCGAGCACCCCGCAGGGGCCTTCGGAGAACGCACGGCGCATCGAAGATGCGTATAAGTGCGCCCACTCACGGGGAGGGGCTGCTTCCGTCGCTCTCCGCGTCATCCTCGTCTGCGTTATGCCATGCTACGCTTTGCGCAGTCATTTTCGGCATACGCTGCATAGCTGCGTCAATCAGCTCCTTCGGGCTTTGCGGAAGCTCCCCGCGTCGGCTGGCAGTCATCTGTTCCACCAGTTCGCGCACACGGGGAGAAGAAAAGAAGTAGTCAATCAACAGGAACACATCTTCATCCGTCAGCAGTTCGGGATTGGGCAGATAATGCTCCAAATGCCCGCCGCGCTCGCAGAGACGATGCGTGCGTTCCTTGTTTCGCTGGATAGAGATTTTATGTTTCGCCGCCTTGAGCTGCTGCTCGGCTTTTCGTTTCTGCGCTTCGGCTTTCTGCTGCATCGCAAGCAGCTTTTCGATTCGTTCAGACGCCATTGAACATTCCTCCCTGTATGAAAATCAGTTCGTGGTTTTGGGGTTACGCCGCGTGTTCGGCAGGCGGTTCTTCCGGCTTTTCGGAAGCATTCGCCTGCAACGCGCCGCTGCGGATCAGCTCCAGCAGCTTATCCTCGTAGGTCACAGCGATATCGTCGTCGCAATATGCGCGGACGGTGAAATTGGTGTTGCCAATCCGCTGGGTAAAGGTAAAAAGGGGAATACGTTTTTCGGTCATAGGTGCTCCTTTCTGCTCAACACAAAAGGCGATGCAGCCCGATAAAAAACGGGGCATCGCCTTTTCTATCTGTTCAGTTTCTGATTCAAATTGGGGATTCGCTTTTAAGCTGTGCGTTCATCCTCTCTTGATGCGCCTGCGCGCGTTTATTTCTTTGATGGATTCTTCGCTTTTTCAATGCCTCCTGACGTTTCTGTTCTTCCGGCGAAAGCTCGACGGGCTGCACGGGAACGTCAAACTTCCCGATGAAATTCAAATACACTTCAATCTCGCGGGAGCGCTCGCCGTCCTCGTCCTTCACGGTTTCATGGACGATGATTTTTTCCACGAATTGACGCAGCACTTCATCGGAATATTCCGTGCAGTCGCGGTAGCGCTCAACAAGCGCCATAAACCGTTCGATCTTATCTTCGCCGGATTGAATTTCATCCAACTGCCGCTGTTCTTCCAAAACCGCTTTTTCAAGCTGTGTCTGTTCGCTTTCATACTCGGCAGACAGCGCATCGAACCGTTCCTCCGGGATTTTTTCGAGCGCATAATTCTCATAGAGTTTTTTCAAAAGCCGGTCAAGTTCCGCCACTCTTTTGTTCTTTGCCGCAATCCCTTTTTTAAGCTGTTTTGTCTGTTCGGGCTGCTCCGCCAGCATTTCCCGTTGCAGCCGCGCCAGAAATTCTTCCTGATTCGTCAATGCGTATCGGCTGACCGTTTGAATCGTTTCTTTCAGTAACGGACGAAGCGCTTTTGCGCTGAATGCGTTCTGAACACATTGCCGTTCTTCCAAATGCTCAGACTTTCGATAGGTGGAACATATAAAGAAGTCATAGTAACAGATCGTGCCGGTTTTGAGGTGCTGCGCATGATGGAGATTGCTCATGGGCGCGCCGCATCGGGCGCAGAATACAAAGCCCTTAAAATTGCTGTCGGCATTTTCCGCCTTAGCCCTCTTGGGCTTTTCAAACGCTTCATGCGCTTTTTCCCATGCCTGCCTATCCACAATCGCTTCATGGGTATTTTCAAAAACCACCTGCTTTTCTATCGGATTTTGAATCTGTTTGGCTTTGTAAGAAGGCGTACACGTCTTGAAATTGACCGTCATGCCCAGATACTCGCGCTTGTTCAAAATACCGATGACCGTCCCTCTGTGCCAGTCATAGTCGCCTGTTTCCTGCCTTCTGGCGTGATATCGGTTGCCCATATCCGATCTGCGGAAATATGTACTCGGTGTAATTCTCCGCTCTGTCTGTAAGGTTTTGGCAATGCGGTGCGGGTTCATTCCTGTCGCCGCCAGTTCAAAAATCCGCCGCACAATCTCGGCGGTTTCAGGTTCAATCACCCAATGGTTCTTATCTTCGGGATCTCGCTTATAGCCGAACAGCGGCGTTGACGTAAGCGATTGCCCCGACATTCCTTTTGCCCGAAACCCGATGTTGACTTTCTTGGATAGATCATGCAGATACATTTCGTTCAGAACATTCAGCATGGGCGCAAACTCCAAGCTGTCGGAACAGCTGTTGTCCACATGACTGTCAATGGCGATAAACCGCACATCTTTCTCTTCGAAATAAATTTCGGTATAAAAGCCCGTTTGCAGGTAATCACGCCCGACGCGGCTCATGTCTTTGACCAGCACCGTTCCGATTTTCCCGCTGTCAATATCCGTCATCATCTGCTGCCAGCCCGGACGTTCAAAGTTTCGTCCGCTGAATCCGTCGTCCGTATAATGCCGGCAGTTTTCAAAGCCGTTTGCGGCGGCATAGGCTTCAAGATACTCCTTCTGCCGAAGAATCGAAAAGGACTCTCCTTCGTTTCTGTCCTCGCGGGATATACGCTCATACAGCGCTGTCATTTTCATGGGCTGCATCCTCCTTCTCCTGTGCGTCTTTCAATTTCTTTCTCTCCATGCAGCGGGCGACTTTTTCCCGATTTTTCGCGCGCCGCTGTTTCTGCTTTTCTTCCTCTGCCATTTCTTCTGCCGTCGGCTCGTCCTGCGGCACCTGAAAATTGCCGATGAATTTCAAATAGATGTCGATCTGCATGTGCCGTTCTCCGTCGATTTTTTCCGGCGCATGGACGACGATTTTTTCAACAAACGCATAAATCATGGGCGTGGTCAGTTCATCGGCTTCCCTGTATTTTCTGGCAAGTTTGAGAAAAGAAGCGATGTGATCGGAATCGACTTCATACGCCCGAAGTTCTTCCGTATCCGTTTCCAAAACGGCTTTCAGTTCAGCCTGTTCTTTCTCATACGCCGCAAGAAAATCATCAAAACGCTTTTCAGAAATCTTTTCAAGCGCATACGATTCATACAGCTTCTGAATCAGCACATCCAGTTCCTTACAGCGTTTCTGCGCCTTGCGGATTCTGGCTTTTGTTTCTTTCGCCGCCTGTGCCTGCTGCAATTCAGACGCTTCCCGAACTTTGCGCGCAAACTCGACTTCATTGGAGAGGGCATAGCGGCTGACGGTCTGAATGGTTTTCAAAATCAGTTCCCGCAATGCTTTTGTAGCTACCTGATGGGAAACGCACACGCTCGTTTCCCGTTTTCGGGACAGCATATAGGTCGAGCAGTTGTAGGAATCGCTTTTGAATACGCCTTGCGCATCTTTCGCTCCATGCCGATGGTTATACAGCCTTTGCCCGCACTCTGCGCAGTAAACCAGACCTGTCAACGGATTCGCCACGCCCAGCGTATCTGTCCGCTTTATGCTTTTCAGCGCGCATTGGGCAAGCTCCCATGTTTCTTTCGTTACAATGGGTTCATGTGTATTCTCGAAGATCAGCAGCTTTTCCGGCGGGTTGGCGCGTCGTTTATCCTTGTAGTATCGTTTGCCGGAACGAAAATTGACCGTATGTCCCAAATACTCCTGATGGGTCAAAATTCTGCTGATTGTCAAACTGTTCCAGTCGTGCGCATGGGCTTCTTTTGTATAGTCGCTACGCATCCCGCAGGCGTGTTTCGTATAGTAGTAGCCGGGATTGTCCACTTTCTCCTTCGTCAGAATCCGTGCAATTTCAGACGGCCCGTGTCCCTCGCAAGCCATCTGATAGATTCTGCGGACAATCGCCGCCGCTTCCTCGTCAACCAGCCAGTGGTGCTTGATGTCCGGGTCTTTTCGGTAGCCATATAAGCAGTTGTTGTTGGTGGGTAAGCCGGATTTGCCGCGCAGCTGATAAGCCGCCGTAACTTTCTTGGACTGGTCTTTCAGGTACCATTCGTTCATGATGTTCAGGAACGGCACAAATTCGCCCGTTTCGGGATGATCGTTATCCACGCCGTTGGCGATGGCGATAAATCGGACATTGTGCTTACGGAATACCACTTCCGTATAAAATCCTGTTTCGAGATAGTTGCGCCCGATTCGGCTCATATCCTTCGCCAGAATCACGCCAACCTTTCCGGCTTCCACGTCGGCAATCAGGCTTTTCCAGCCGGGGCGGTCGAAATTGCCGCCGCTCCATCCGTCGTCCGTATAGTGCTTGCAGTTGGTGAAGCCATGCTCGTCGGCGTAATTTTGCAGATAGAGCTTCTGGTTCACGATGGAGTTGCTTTCCCCGTCGAGGTCATCGTCGCGGGACAGGCGCTCGTACAGCGCCGTAATCAGATTTTCCTTCAATAAAATTCCTCCTTCACACATTTTTTCGATCTTGAAGGGTGTAAAAGAACGTTTTTACGCACTGTCTGAATATACGGGGGAAAAAGGGAAATCGTCTGAAAAGCGGCATTTTTTCAACTGCTTCGGTTTTATCGGCTTTTCCGATGCAAAAATGCAACAGATTTGACTTGGCTATTCGAGTCTGATATGATACGTTCAAAGAAAAAAACTCAGGAGGATGAATGGATGCAGGAAAAATGGCTTCCCGGAAATACAATGGACAGAATCCGCGACCTGTGCAGAAGCCGAAACATCACGCAGGTTGAGCTGGCGCAGGCTGTCGGTATGGACAAAAGCACATTGAGCCGCGTAATGGCTGAAAAAACAAGCAAACTGTCCAGTAAAAATCTTGTCGCCATCGCGAATTACTTTGAAGTTTCGACGGATTTTCTGCTGGGACTGACGGATATTCCTTCCCGTAAAGGATATGACATCGAGCGTCTGGGGCTGTCTGTGGAAGCAGCGGCCAATCTCTATCAGGGCAAGCTGAACCATTCTGTGGTCTGCCAGCTTTTGGAAAATCCGAAATTCGCAGAGCTGACCCGCCAGATCGCGCTCTATCAGGAGGGCGTTCTGGCTTCCGGCGTTGCCGCGCAGAATCAAATGTACAACTCCATGAGCAACCTTATGTTGGAACATGGTCAGGCTAACCCGGAGGATATGTCCGCCGTTCGTGGCGCGGTGCAGGAAGCGCAGGCGCTCAAACGCCCGGTCTATGCGGATGAGATCGAGAACATCACGCGCAACTTCCGTCAGCTTCTCGCTGAAATGAAGCAGGATGGACCGGAGCGTGTCAGGCAAACCGCGGCGCTGACCAAACAGAAGCTCAGCGAAATCACGAAAGTGCTTCCGCGCCAGAAAAAAGGTCTGCAACTCAGACCCGAAGGCATCATGGGAATGCTCTCAGCGGCGCTGAACCAGATCACCGTTCCAGAAGAATATCAGGCTGAACTGGGCGAAGTAACCGATCAGCTCAAACAGGCGATCTGGAATTACATGAACACCACCTACAATATCCAAATGGAGATGAACGCCCATCACGAACGAAACCCTTTGCCTGATGATTCAGAACGGAAATCATGAAGCATGTGCCCAGTTAATTGAGCGGAATACGATGTTTATTCGCTCGGCCGCGATTCAATTTGAAAAACGATACGGCAGCGCAGTTCTGAGCTGCGACGATTACGAACAGGAGGGGCGAATCGCTCTGCTTCACGCCGCAGAGCGCTACATGCCGGAAAAGGGAAGATTCCTGACGTATGCCGCCGTAGTCGTTCGCACCGCGATGCTCGACGCCATCCGGCAAACGCATCCCGAAATCAACATAATTTCACTGGAAGAAAACCAGGCAGCAGTTGAAGCCATGCAATCCGATAATCCTGTTCTAAGTCGGGATATTTATCGGAAAAGCCCCGAACAGCTCTATCTGGACAAGGAAAAGCTGCTTGCACTCTATGACGCAATGAATCGCTCGTCGCTGCGCGATGCCGCATGGGTTCGCCATCGGTTTGGCTTCGGTGGCGAGCCATGCGCACTGGCAGCAGCGGCGCGGGACTACGGGTTCAGCATCAGCCGAGCAAGGCACATCGAAGATGAAGCTCTGCGCCATATTCGTGAGAATTTGGCCGCACAGAGCAGGGAGAAAGTGGCTGCATGACCCCGACTTTGTGGTTTAAGCGTAAACCAGTTCGTTCAGCAGGATTTCTTCTGCTCGGTTCTGGATGCTGTTCATCCTGCGCACCCATTCCATCTGATCGCGTGCTTTGAGCGCTTCGTCAACGCCTTCCACCTGCATCATCTGCGGCAGGAGGATTTCAAGGCGTTCCCGACACTCGGCATCCACGCCGACGAGATGCTCCGTCAGTTTTCCGGAAAGCAGCAGGGCATTGTACAGAATGGGCTTATGCTCTTTAAGATAAGTCTTGCGCATCCTGCCATACTTTCCAAGCGTTACAGATTCATCCGGAATGGTCAGGGCGGGAAGCAGGTAATCGCCGCAGCAGTGATAGGTCAGTTTCATACAAATCTCCTTTCAAACACAAAAAAGCAGTTGTGGACTTGAAGATTTTTTCTTCTTCCATAACTGCTTTTTGTATTCGGTTTTCGCGGAACGACGTGCAGTTTAAGGAAGATGGTTAAAACCTTCCTTTACATAATACATGCTGGAATCACAAAAAGGTTCTCAATAATCATTGCACCTGAAATCAGATACGGTATGGACATAAACGACATGACCATGACCAGTATCAATGAATTGCGTAGCACGTGGCCGACAATGACCTTCCTCTTTTTCAAACCCTTTGCATATGCAGTGAGCACATAGCGCTCCTTATATACGTCTAATGCTTCCACCTTTGTCAATCGGATGGAATTAGCCACTCCACTCATAGCCAGTGCAATCGTTGGCAAAACATAGTGCGCTGGAGTCCCATAACCATTCAGCGGCAACCAATTCAATTTCACACTAAAGAGCAAAATCAGTAAAATTCCGAGCCAAAAATTTGGAATTGCCTGAAATATACTAGTTATCGCCATGACACATTTATCAAAAACCCCATCCTTGCGCAGCGCGCATACAATACCCAAAGGAATAGAAATGGCTAGACGCAGCAGAAATGCCATCAGCGTAAAACGCAAGGTGATGGGCAAGCGGAAAGCTATGATTTCAGAAACATCCATCTTAGATTGCATCGACTTTCCTAGATTGCCATGCAGGAGGTTGTTTAGCCAACGTATATACTGTATGTGTAGTGGTTGATCTAACCCATACTGTTCTGTGATTCTGGCTACCGTCTCTGCCGTTGCATTTTCATCTACCAAGTAGTCAACCGCACTGCCAGGCATAAAATACAAAAGTGCAAAGGCTAGAATGCTCACTGTCAATAGCAGCAGAACACCCGAAAGCAATCGCATGGCTATATATCGGCTCACATTGTAACTTCCTTTCCGTAAACGATCTAGTATTTTCTCGGACGGCGAGACAGTTCAAGCGCCTTAACTATCCCCTTCCATCTGTCTGGAACGCATTATGCATCCGCCTGCGCTCATTCGAAATCGTCGTATTCTGCATGGAGACAGGACAACTTGTTGATCGCCGCCCCTTCAGGTGCAGGAATCCTGTGTCCATAGCGCAGCAGAGGATCATCCGTTTGCTTCATCCACTCGCTGAGCCGATTGCTTAAGTCATTGTATATGTCCTTGTAATCCGCATTATCTACCAAATTTTCTCGCTCCATCGGATCCAAATAGAGGTCAAAAAGCATTTCTCTAGCATTCACCCTATCCAGAATACCTGCATCCAGTACAAATTGCTTACTGAGGCTATTATCGATATTCGATGGCACGATGCAATTGTGAAAGTCGTATCTTCGAATCAACTTATAACGCTCCGTGCGAACACAGCGCATAGGTTCATACGAAGCATGATAGGTAACCTCAGAAAAAACTTCGCTGCGGCCATGCACATTCTCATCTCCGCTGAGGATATTCACCATAGATTCGCCTTCGAGCCAGTCCGGCTTTTCAATTCCGCATAAGTCACAAAGTGTCGGAAAAATATCTATCTGCGAAACGAGCGCATCTGTTACTTTTCCTCGCAACGGATTACCCGGATACTTAATCATTAGTGCAACACCGATACCCGTGTCGTATAATGTGCATTTCATAAACGGAAATGCAATACCATGATCCGTTGTAAACAGTACAATTGTGTTATCCTCCAAGCCCGATTCTCGCACTGCGTTCAGCACGACTCCAAGGCATTCGTCCGCAATCCTAGCGCTGTTCATAAACCTAGCCATATCTTCTCGAGTCTGCGCACAATCGTAAAGTGTAGGCGGCGGAATCACATAATCGGGATTAGTGCTCTTGTCATCTATAGGAAAATCTCTATGTGTATTGATCATGCCAAACGAGAGAAAAAAACTGCCTTTTTTTTCGCCTTGTTTGCGTAGGTAATCTGCAGCCAACCGTGCACTATTATGATCGAAGGATTCAGCATCCTTTATATACATATTCTTTTCCACAGGTTCAATCAGAACCTCATCATAACCGATAGTCGCACCGTTCATTCCTTCATGCTGTATGCCGCACAAAGCCGTTCGAAATCCATGCTTACTCAACCACCTAACCATATGCATATCGTAGTCATTGAGTGCAAAACCACGGCTTGCAAGTCCTAGCATACCGTTTCGATGTGGACATGCTCCCGTCAACAACGCTGCTCGACTGGGTGAGCAGGTAGGGCCAGCACAGAACGCCTTTCGGAAGAGCGTAGATTCCTGAGCCAAACGCATCATATTCGGCGTACTTACAGGGTATCCATATGGCTGAATATACCGCCCACTATCATGCGTATGTATATAGATAATATTCATGTTATCAATTCTTCCCATCCACAATATCGTCGAAGACATACCTCGGAAACATTCGTTGTACATCAGGTTCTGAGTCGCACAGGACGCTCCCAATTCCCGTCTTTGCTGGAACGACAAATCGCTTCCGTTACCGCAAGGACTGTAAAGCCATCTTCGGCAGTCAAGCTATTACTCGTCCCGTTTTGCAAATCCTCGATGAACAATCGATGTTGCCGTTCCCCCCAGAACGTCTTTTCGACATGTGGTTTACTCCAAAACACTTCATTTTCCGCACCGTTTGGTGCAATTCCAAGCAAAAGAGGGGCATCTACAAACTCATGTTTCATATAAAGCGCTCCTTTTGCCCCATGAATTTCAACATCGAATCTGTCCACCTGAGACACCTGTGCCCACGCAGCCTCATGTATGACCCGCATGTGATCCGCCAGTTCGTACATAGCAACACTATAGGTATCGTCTCCACGCAAATCTTGCTTCCATCCATAAGCTCTAGGATTTCCATCAAGCTGAAGGCATTTCACCCTGATGATCTCTTGACCAAACAAAGCACGAACAAGATCAATGCCATGACTAGCAATATCCATCATTGCCCCGCCATATAATCCAGCTTTGTCAATAGAATTTCTGGTAAAATTCCGTACCCGTACTGTATGTATTTCTCCAAGCGCATTGCTTTGAATGATTTTCCGAGCTTCTATACTTTCATCAAAATATCGGTGCATGAATGAAATAGCCAGCTTCACACCGTTCGCTTTAGCTTCATCAACAACTTTCTGTGCATCTTCGAGACTGCATGCGATCGATTTTTGCATAAAAATATGTTTTCCAGCTTTCGCCGCCTCAATCGCGAGTTGCGCATGCATGTCTACGCGCGTCAGAATCACAACCATATCCACATCTTGGTCTGCAAGCACTTCACGATAATTATCTGTGGCTTTTTCAAAACCATACTGCTTCGCAATCTTTCGTGCCAACTCAAGCTGAGTATCACATGCATACTTCCAAACGACACCTTCAACTTGTTTTAACGCAGGAAAATGATACTCCTGCGCAATTCTGCTACCGCAACCAATCACACCCATTCTGATTTTTCTCATCCTCTGCACCTCCTCTCTGTAAATCCTCCATTTTAAAATTGCACATGACCCGCTTCTCCACTGTCGCAGATCATGCGCAAATGAGCTTAGGGAAACTTAGACGATAAGCGGTTCAATATGACGCTTGGCCAACGTAATATATGTAGCGTAATTCTCAATTTTTCCCCACTTTGGCCCATGCGGTTCAATAGCGAGATAGCCATCGTAACCCTGCTCGTAGAGAATTGCCATGATGTTATTCCATTTGATTTCTCCAAGTCCGACCGGCGGCTCAATCTCACCATCAGGCAGACGCAACACATCCTTGATGTGCATATGTACCATTCGCGGTCCAAGAATTTGCATACCGTAATAAGGATCTGCCTTTAGATTGCGGATAATACCCACCGGATCCAACTTAAGCTTCAAATCGGGGAATTCACGCATAAGCACTCGCATAGCATCCATCGAGTCAGCAATCGTTGGATTGTGACCTATATGGTAAGCAATCTGCACATCCATGCTTTCGCCCAACTTTACAAGGTATTCATGCTCCTTACGAAACTCCTCAATGTTTTTCTCCAAGTTCTTCGGTTCATAACAACCGGTTCCCAAAATCGCATATGGACAACCGATTGCACTGGCTGTTTTAATCACGTTCTCGTTAAATTCACGCGCCCTCGCCCTCTCCTCCGAATCCTTGGCGAGGCTATTGATCCAAAACATTGTAGTGGCACACACTTTAACTTTCTTTCCTTCAAGCGCAGCCTTGATTTCGTCCGGCTTGAACTCATAGGAAGTCGGCGCGTCATGCGAAGCATAAACCAATTCCACGCCCTCGATACCATGGTCATCGGCCCACTGTAGCCAATAGGGAATGTCCTGATTCCACGGTAACATAAAGCTGATCTTCATTTCCGTCGTCTCCTTTTTTCTTTGTCGTTGAAACTCGCAACGTAAGTACTCACCAAGGTTTTTCGTTCTCCGTTGCCAAACTCTTTCTCTAAGCATTTCCTCGAAAAGAATATTGTCATGCTTGATATCCTTATTATATTCATCGCCCGTCTCATTGTCAACACTTTTTCTTTAAATAGTAAAATATTTTTATCATCTTTATTTGGCCATTTTGTCTTATATTTTCACAGTTGTTTTTTCCATATCTACACGCATCAACTATTTAGCTCAAAGTTTGCCTGTAATTCACAGCATTTTTCAGTATACGTATTTTATCATATCAAAGTTATTTTTGCTTATTTCTGTTGCATTTCAAATAGTTTTAGTATAGAATATATAGTGTCAGCCAAAAATATATTTACAGATCACAAGTACAGGAGTGTTTATGAATAAAAACCAGATCGGCAAAAACCTTTCATACGTGCGTCATTTTAATCAAGGATTGGTTCTAAAAAAACTGTTGATTCACGGTCCATCCTCTCGAAACGAGTTGTCCATGTCTCTAGGTTTAACGAAGATGACCATCACCAATATCGTCACAGATTTACTAGATCATAACATTGTCAGTGAGGAAATATGTAATCCCGTTGGAAGTGCATGTCGTAAGATCGGCATTATCTCCCTAAACTCTGACGTATTATATGCCATTGGCGTTCACGTATCGCACAGCAATGTATGTTGCTCTATAGCAGATATAACAGGAAATTTGCTTGAACGTTGTGAAACCATACTCAATGCAAAGACCACGCGCCAAACACTTACGTCCACCATTACAACGCACATCCAATATTTTCTGCAAAAATATAATGATCGACTCATTGTCGGCATTGGTGTCGCCAGTATCGGGCTTGTTGATTCGAAGCATGGATCCGTCTTGTCCTCAACCAACTTCTACGACATATCTGATTGGAACATCGGACAAGAATTGACTGCCAAATTTTCTCTTCCTGTATATGTCACCAATGACATGAAGGCTGCTGCACTGGCTGAGTATTACTATGGCGCAAAACGACGCTTTTCCAGCTTCGTTTATATGGGCATCAGCAACGGGATCGGAGCCGGAATCATTGCAAATGACGAATTATTTGAAGGTAGTGACGGATACAACGGATCCGTGGGACATATGTCTATTAATCGGGATGGCCCTCTGTGTCCTTGCGGAAACAAAGGCTGTCTAGAACTATATACGAGTGTCCCCTCAGCATTAAATATATCTGGCTGCAAGACTTGGAAGGACTTTTTACAATTGTTTGAAGCAGTAGAGCTACCGCCTGTAGCCGAGCGTTTTCTCGACGATCTAAGCATCGGGCTGACTAGCCTCGTCAATATTTTTAATCCAGAAGCTATCTTCATCGGCCATAGTGGTGCCTATTTGAACAATTATTGTTTTGAACGGTTACGCATCTCTGTTAACGCGAGTTCTCTTATCCGTAGTGTGCACAAAGTAGAAGTTCTTCCCTCTTCTTTGAGTGAACGCATCAGTTACCTGAGCGCAATTGCCCCCATTTTCTCTCGGTTGCTGTCGGGTGAGATTTCTCTTCCGCAATAATTCCTCCGCAGCAATATCAATCATCGCAAATTCCACGAGGAGACTAGCTATGAAAAGTCAAGCCCCAAATAGCGAATAAAAAAGCCAAGAAGCAGTCAAAAGGGTAACTTAAACAAACCCTTTAGTGTGGGCTTTTTGAAAAGAAGAATTAACAAGGATCAGGAAAGACAGAAGGTAACGTTATCGGTCAGCATTTTGAAGATAACGCGAACCAGTTTTCCTGCACAATGCCCCAACGCATTGTAAAGTAGTTGAACTACAGGAATTAATAAGTAGTCCACAGCATCTGAATGTATCTTAGTCGCTGGCCAACAAAAATGAAAGGAAAGTATGATTTTCGCTTCCGTATTTATCATACAAGGATATTATGTCTGCCCTATCCATCATGGTCAAGCCCGTTTCAGGTGCTTGCAACATGCATTGCGCCTATTGTTTCTATTCTGATGTCATGTCCCACCGCAAAACCCATGTATATCCACATATGTCCGAACAAACATTAGAAATATTAGTACAACGTGTATTTCGTTATGCAGATAACCAAGTATCTTTCTTCTTTCAAGGCGGAGAACCAACTTTAGCCGGACTACCTTTCTTCGAAGCATTGATACGTTTTGAACAGATTTACAATGTACGGAACCTTCCAGTTTTCAATGCTGTACAGACCAATGCTTACGCACTTTCAGATGAAATGATCTCCTTTTTCGCACGTGAAAACTTTCTCCTTGGCGTTTCGCTCGATGGGGATCGCTTCGCGCATGATCATTTGCGCCTAGATCAATCTGGTTTACCAACTTTCGATCGAGTCTGCACAAACTTGAATCGTCTCACCCATGCAGGTGTGGAATTCAATATACTATGCGTAGTGAACAAATATGTAGCACAGCGAGCACGCGATGTATTTGAAAACCTTGCCCCCTATCGCTATTTACAATTTATCGCCTGCTTGGATGATTTTGACGGGCATAAGACGAACTATTCTCTCACAGAACAGAGTTATCTGCACTTTTTAAAGACATGCTTTGATCTATATTTCGAGGCGTTTCAGGCCGGTCGACCAGTCAGTATTCGTTGTTTTGACAATTATCTCAGCATCCTGCTTGGACTTCCTCCAGAAAGTTGTGCCATGTTTGGGGAATGTGGACAGTATCTTCTCATTGAAGCTGACGGCAGCGTATATCCATGTGACTTTTACGTTCTAGATAAATGGAATCTTGGAAATATATCAGAAGTTTCCTTCAATCGTCTTGTCAATTCCGAAAAAAAACGACGCTTTATCGAAGAATCACGTTTTGTTCCGGAAGCATGCAAACATTGCCGCTGGTATCCCTTATGCCGCAACGGTTGCAAACGAGAACGCAATCCGCAAACTGGCTTAAATCGCTGGTGCGCCTGCTTTCAGGAATTCTTTACCTATGCATATTTTCGATTGGAGGCAATGGCCAGAGCAATACGCGAAAAGTGTTGAATCTATAGCGATTTTCAATAATATCGTGATTCTTTATTTTTTCCGAAAAAGTGGTATAACAGAATCATGGAAGATGATCATCATACTACATAACGAAGCTCAGAAATTAATTCTGGAAAGAATTTTGTCAAGGATTATTTTACCGTTATCTCAATTTCATGTAAGTCTGGTTATTTTGTCCATAAACAATAGCCTATTGAAGAAAACACCGCACCTTAGTTTTTCCTAACAGTTTTACCTAATCTTGGTCGAATCACGAAAGGCCTACATTTACAGAACAAATTTCGCAAAGCTGTTTCGTGGCAGTCAAGACGGCAAACAGGAAAACCTGCCTGCCGTCCTTCTACTCACTTTCATTTTTACACTAGCTTTTAGAGTTTACATAGAATTTGGAATAATCTTAGATGATGTTTACAATCTTTTTTTCATAGGATTATCTACTTTTTTTCTCTGCAATTCACGAAATCTTTCAGTCGTATATGTATGGTTATCCGCTTTATATTGGATTAATATTGCCTTAATTTCGGCAAATGGAATTATGTATCTGGTATATGTCGTATAGTTATGCCAGATATCAATCCGTCCTCTCCCCTCTTCAAATACTTGATAATAATCTAACGCAATCCATGGATCTTTCTCATCACCATACAACACTAATCTGCCCAACACTCGCTTTTTTCCATAAACCGTAACATATACATCATCAGCAAGTTCAGAAGCCTCAAAAACTGTATCTGACAAACTACTCTTCAGTTTATCTGCATATAGCTGCCGTGCCTTTCTCCATCCCTAATACGAGACTTCTTATTCACTCGTTTGAGGTATAGCGCAGATCTCCTATATTTATATTTTGTACTTTTACTTATGTGTAAAGATCTCAATTTGTTTTGCCGAAGATCAATATCATCGCCTGCTACAGTAACTGTTTTTGTCAAGGAATATTTTCAGAGTTTTGCGTTCTTATCCTTCTGTTCAAAAGATTTTTTGTATATATTCATCGAGCATATCGCCTTGACAACCGCCTCAAATCCCCCTATAATTCCTTATGGCGTAAGCCTCAAACTGCATAGCGTAGCGAAAAGCATCATGCCTTTGCGCATGGGAAGCCGGGTGAGAATCCCGCACAGGACCGCTGCTGTATTGGCTGAGCGGCTCTCACGACCCTTTGGGTCAGTCACTGGGGTGTAAGCTCTGGGAAGGCGAGAGCGTCTGCTATGAAGCCTGAGTCAGAATACATACTTTTTGCGACAATCAAGGGTCTTCCCGGTCTCGGAAGAGCTGTTTTTTCTGTACCCAAATATCCCGTTTCTCCTGACGGCGGCGGGTTTGTTTGGCGCGCTCAAAGCACTGTGCCGACCGAAAAAGATTGTCGATGCAGTGCTTTTTGTCGTCTTGCGCACCAAATAAAAGGAGGAATAATCCGAATGAAGAAACTTGTCTCCCTGCTGCTTATGCTGGTGTTTGTGTTCTCGCTCTCCTGCGCCATGGCCGAGGGCAAAAAGCACGTCGAAAACCTCATCGTCGGCACGACGGCAGCCAACAACACCTTCAACATGACCACCCAAAGCGACGCATTCGGTCGCATGAATTACAACGGTCTGACGCAGGGCAACTACGTCTATCGCGACGCGAACGGCGATTTGCAGCCCTATTTTTTCACCAGCTACGAGATTTCGGAAGACGGTAAGGTGCTGGATTTCACCTGGCATAAGGGCGCGATCTGGCATGATGGTCAGCCCGTGACCGACGAGGATATCATCTTCACCTTCGAGTTCCAGCGCGACGTGAAGAAGGTCGGCGGTCTGTCCAATCTGGTCAGCGTGGAGATCACCGGCGAAAACGCGGCGCGCCTGACCTTCTCCCAGCCGGACGTGTATTATTACCTCAACACCTCCTGCATGAACACGGCATGCATCTATGCCAAGCACATCTGGGAAGGCATCGAGGATTATTCCCACTATACCGGCGAGGACGCTGCCATTGGCTGCGGCCCGTACAAGCTGGTGGGCTACGATGTGGATTCCCAGACCTCTTACTATGAGGCCGTGCCGGAGAACACGTTCCTCGGCGAAATCACCGTGGATAAGGTGACCGTGCAGACCTACGCGGATCAGGCGAGCCTGATGATGGCGCTGGCAAGCGGCGAGTGCGACGCGTATTACAACTACGCCAACCCGATTGAAGCGACACTGATCGACAGCTTCACCGGTATGGACGGACTCGACATGGGCGAAAGCCCGTTCGCTGGCAGCTATCAGATGCTGTTCGGATGCAGTCGCACACCGGGCGACGACGTGAATTTCCGTCAGGCGATTGCCTACGCCATCGACTACCCGACCGCGGCGACCGCCATCAACGGCGAATACGGCAAGCCTGCCAACCGCGGCGTGCTTGGTCCATCCTTCAAGGGCTTTGACGATTCCATCGCGATGCTGGAGTACAACGCGGAGACCGCGAAATCCATGCTGGATGCGGCGGGCTATGTCGATGCGGACGGCGACGGCTGGCGCGAACTGCCGGACGGCGGCAAGATGGATCTGTCCGTCATTCCGCAGTATTCCCGCAGCATGGAAGTCCGCTCCCGTCTGGGCGAAATCGTCTGCAAGTCCCTCCAGAATGTCGGCGTGAACTGCCACATCGACGAGGAAGCCATCGCTAACAGCGAGATTTGGGAAGATAAGGTGACCAAGGAGGAATACGACATCTCCATCACCTTTACCACCTCTGGCATGCTCTATTCCACGCCGTTCCGCTACATGCTCGCCGAGCTGCGCGACGGCGATTCCGGCTGGCACTGGGGCAGCTGCCATGATCCGCGTCTGAAGGAATACTACTACGCGATGACCGAGGCCATCAACGACGAGCAGTATATCGAAAACAGCCGCAACCTCCAGCACCTCGCCGACGAGGAGATGTTCGGTCTGACCTTCGCGTGGCAGACGGGCTTCTTCCCGTATCGCACCGACAAGATTGAAGGTTGGGATAACTGGCAGAGCTGGGGCGTCATCAATGCCAGAACCTGGTTTGACCTGACGGCGAAGTAAGCATATCTGAATTTGGGGACTGACAAATCCTTGATCTTGGGGCTTGTCAGCCCTTTTCTGCTATAACGGGAGTGATTTCCTTTTGTTCAAACACATCCTCAAGAAAACCCTCATCGCCATTGCGACGATCTGGTTGATTATCACCATCAGCTTCACGCTGGTGCATACCATGCCGGGCGACCCGATCATCTTTCTGATTGGCGAAGAGGAATACTATTACCTGCTGGATAACAACCCTGCCTATCTGGAACAGGTCACGGAGAAATTCGGTCTGAACGACGATCTGCCGACGCAGTACGCGCGCTACATGAAAAGCGTGCTGACGCTGGATTTCGGTCTTTCCTATACCAACCAGAAGCCCGTCATCGAAAATTTCCGTTCCGCCGCGTATTGGACGCTGCTGCTCTCTGTTCCGACGCTCATCATCTCCTGCATTCTCGGCGCGGTGCTCGGCATTCACGCGGGCATCCGCCCCGGCGGTCTGTTTGACCGCATCGCCACGCCGTTTTTCCTGTTTCTGAATACCATTCCTTCAAACTGCCTGAGTCTGCTGCTCATCGCGTTCGCCTACAAGCTCAAGTGGGTGCCGATCAACGGCATGGTTTCGCCCGGTCTTTCCGGCGCGGCGCGGACGGCGAGCATCGTCCAGCACATGATTCTGCCGCTGTGCATTTTGATTCTGTTCCGCACGTCGGGTGATTTCATGCTGATGAAAAGCACCGTCTCCCAGATTCGGCAGGAGGAATACATCCTCACCGCACGCGCCAAGGGCATCGGTCAAAACAAGGTGCTCTTTCGCCATGTGCTTAAAAACGCGCTCGTGCCGTATTCCACATCGCTGTGCATGCAGCTGGGCGGGCTGCTCTCCGGCGCAATGGTGGTCGAGGTCGTCTTCGGCTGGAAGGGCATGGGACAGATGATGTACAACGCCGTATCCTGCCGCGACTTTGCGACCGCGCAGTTCTGCTTCCTGCTTTCGGCGCTCTGCGTCGTGCTCAGCAACCTGCTGGGCGATATCGTCGCCGCGGCGATCGACCCGCGCATTCGGGAGGAGGCAGCAGAGCGTGCGTAAAAAGCATAACCCTGCCGCTATCGCAGGCTGGTGCATCATTTTGGCGTTCTGCCTGATTGCGATTTTCGCGGATTTCATCGCGCCGTATGACCCCTCTGAACTGGGCACGGCGTATCTCAAGCCCAGCGCGGAGCATCTGCTGGGGACGAACGATTTGGGGCAGGATATTTTCAGCGAGATGGTTTACGGCACACGCGTGTCGCTGCTGCTCGGCGTGTTTTCCGCACTGCTGGTTTCGCTGATCGGCACAGCTTTGGCACTTATCGCCGGATACTTCGGCGGTACGGCGGATAAAACCATCTGCGCTGTGATCGACGTTGCGATGGCAGTTCCGTCCCTGCCGCTGACGATGCTGCTGATTGCCTACCTCAAGAGCGGCATGTTCAGCCTGATTCTGGCGATCAGCATCACCGCATGGACGGGCACGGCACGCATCCTGCGCACGCGCGTCAAGCAGATCTGCGAACTGCCCTATATCAAGCTTGAAAAGGCGATGGGCGTTTCCGCGCCGGTCATCATGGTGCGCCACATTTTGCCAAACCTCAAAGATATCCTGCTCACGCGCATGGCGCTTTCCGTCTCCGGCGCGATGACGACGGAATCCGGATTGAGCTTTCTCGGTCTGGGAACATACGGTCAAAAGAGCTGGGGCAACATCCTGCATTTTGCCTTCTTCCGCAACAGCATTCTGCGCAAACAGATCTGGTGGTATCTGCCGCCGATCATCTGCATCAGCGTCGCGGTGATGGGCTTCATGCTCGTGGGCTACTATGGCCGGCAGAGAAGGGAGTGATTCCTGTGGAAAATGCGATTTTGGATATTCAAAACGTTTCCGTCCGCTTTGCCAACGGCAGTGCCGTACAGGCGGTTGAACAGGTCTCCCTCTCTGTCTTTCCCAGCGATAAACTCTGCATCATCGGCGAAACGGGAAGCGGCAAGAGCATCCTTTTGCTCTCCGTGCTGCGCCTGCTTCCGGCAAGTGCTGTCGTCAGCGGCGACGTGTGCTTTCACGGGCAAAGCCTGTTCGCCCTTTCGCCCAAGCAGATGGATGGCGTTCGCGGCGGTCAAATCTCCTATGTGCCGCAGGGAAGCGGCAACGGCATGAACCCGCTGCTTTCCGTTGGATTTCAGGTTGGCGAACCGCTGATAGCGCATCGCGGCATGAATAAAAAACGGGCGATTGCCCGCGCGGTGGAGCTGATGCGCCGCTTTCATCTGGGGCGTGAAGAAGAACTGGCGCGGCAATACCCCTACACCCTGAGCGGCGGCATGCGACAGCGTGCGCTGATTGCGATGGGCATCAGTGCCGACGCGGAGCTTCTGCTCTTTGACGAGCCGACCAAAGGGCTCGACGAAGCACGCATCCGTCTGGTCGCTGACACGCTGAACGAGCTGGACGGGCAGACGATGGTCTGCGTCACGCACGACCTGAGCTTTGCGCGTGACGTCGCCAATCGCATCGGTGTGATGTATGCGGCGAATCTCATCGAGGTCGCCGGCGCGGACGAGCTGTACGCCCATCCGCTGCATCCCTATACGCGCGATATGCTCGCCGCCATGCCGGAAAACGGGCTGCATTTCCGCCCCGGCTATGCCCCCGCGCACGACGATACGCGCGTGACCGGCTGCAAATATCGAATGCGCTGCCCGAATTGCAGCGAAAAATGTGCCGAAATGCCGCCGATGGCGGACGTGGACGGCCACAAAGTGAGGTGTTGGCAGTATGTGTGAAACCATCATGGAGGCTGTTTCGCTGACCAAGCACTTCCGCAGCGCGGATAAGACGTGGTTCACCGCGGTGGACGGCGCGTCGATTTCCCTGCAAAAGGGCAAAACGCTCGGTCTGCTTGGGCAGAGCGGCAGCGGCAAATCCACGCTGGGACAAATGATGGTCGGCTTGCTGAGGCCCGATTCCGGCGAGCTGTTTTTTCATGGCAAGCTGCTTAGCTATCCCATTCGAGGGCAGGCACGCCGCAGGATTCAGATTCTCTTTCAGCACCCGGAGGTTTCGTTCAATCCCCAGCTCACACTTCGACAGAGCCTGGTTGAACCATTCAAGTTGATGGGCAAACCGTTTGACGACGGGGCGATTCTCTCCGTTATCGAGCCGTTCGGCCTACACGCCGAGCATCTTGCCCGCTATCCCGGCGAACTTTCCGGCGGCGAATTGCAGCGTGCTGCGCTGGCACGTGTCACCGTGCTTGAGCCGGAGATGATCCTGCTCGACGAGCCGACCAGCATGCTGGACGTGATTACGCAGGCGCAGATGATCGACTTCCTGCGCCGCTATCAGCAGCAGCATCAGACCGCCTATCTGTTCATCACGCACAGCACGGCGCTTGCCGAGCAATTCTGTGACGAGATTGTGAAGATGGAAGACGGGCATCTGCTCAAAGAAAGGAATACGAAATGAAACGAATCGCAATCGTCGCCTGCGAAAATTCCAATACGGTCTGCGCGGGCTGTGCCTGTTTGAACGCCTTTTACGACCGCCGCAAGTCCTTTGAGCGTTACGCAGGCGAGGAGCTTCGGCTGATGGCGTTCATGCGCTGTTCCAACTGCGTCAAGGACGGCGACCCGATGCAGGATGCGGGCTTCGTGGAGAAGCTGGAGCGCTTTGTCAGCGAGAGCGTGGAGATCGTCCATATCGGTCTGTGCGGCGGACGCACGGAGGAAACCGCATGCCCCGGCATGGCGAAAATGGCGGCAGCCTTCCGTGAAAAGGGTTTGACCGTCGTTTGGGGGACGCACTAACTCCTTCAGTCGCGCTAACGCGCGCCAGCTCCCTCTTAGAGGGAGCCTCAGACTGTAGACAAAAAGCTGTTCTCCCCCCGAAGGGGGAGAATAGCCCTTTCCGCAAATGAAAGAATAGCTGAAT
>ERZ825896.1933-NODE-1933-length-21391-cov-7.801790_pt1 | contig 21391 bp, 18 predicted proteins | sample MGYA00519858_ERZ825896 | MGnify/ENA primary metagenome ERZ825896 (study PRJEB31778, sample SAMEA3449214) | human gut metagenome | biome: human gut; feature: human-associated habitat; material: faeces | place: United Kingdom | collected 2010/2012 ...
GCAGAACTATATGACAAACGATATGCCGATGCCATTAAGAGTTGCGAAGCTGTCAGACAACTGGATTATGAATTGATACCCGGCACAACACCCGAAGATTATCGTTCCATCTGGTGGATAACGAATAAGGATAATAAGGAAATCATATTCGACCTACAATTCAAAAGCCCGGACGTATATAACAATATGATGGTTTTCAATCTGGTATGCTATATAAATAATCCCTATGGAGACAGAGGTTGGGGCGGCATCGGACCGACACAGGATTTGGTAGACGAGTTTGAATTGAAAGACGGAACACCTGCTCCCGCATTCTCACAAAAAGATAACGGAGAAGTGTTTGATGTCAATACCTCCAAAATATATGAAAACCGGGAACCAAGATTTTACGCTAATATAGTCTTCCACGGATCGGAAATATTTTTCAAAGGAGATAAAGGCCCCGTTACGGTAGATCATTACTTAATGGATACCCCCGACAAAGGCGATGCTTCACAAACCAGTTATAACGTATGGAAATGGATCGATTATGACAATTATAATTATCCATATGCAGGTGCTTCGGGCAAAGATCATAGTACGAACTGGATCATGATCCGTTACGCCGAAGTTATTTTGAATGAAGCAGAAGCCCGTGTAGAGACTAATGACATACAAGGTGCCTTAAAAGCCGTAAACGAAATTCGGGCACGCGTCGGGTTACCTGCCTATACAGAAACAAATCAGGAAAAACTCCGTCAGCTGATCCGGAAAGAACGCCGTCTGGAACTTGCCTTTGAGGATCATCGATTCTACGATGTTCGCCGATGGAGAATCGGTGCACAGACACAAGGTAAACTTCATGGACTCAAATTCGTTTCACCAACTGAATTTACTGTTGAGACAGTCGACACCAGAAGTTGGGACGATCGCCTTTATCTCCATCCTATTCCTTATGAGGAGATTATCAGAGTGAGTGCCATCAAACAAAATACTGGTTACTAAGCAATTGTCTAACATAAATATGTATCATTATGAACAAATTAAAATATATAATAGCCATTATAACCTGTTTTGTCCTTTCCGCATGCGAAAAAACAGAAATTCCGGATGCACCTAACTTCGATAAAACAGAAATATTATTAGTGAATGCTTATGATAGAAACAAAGGAAATATCATCTCAGAAAATCCGATTATCGATACAGAGAAAGGAACTGTAACCATTTCTGTGAAAACAGGAACGGATCTATCCAGTATTTTCCTCACTTGCGGGCTTTCTTCAGGAGCTAACATTTCACCGGCATTAGATGGATACAGTGACTGGTCTTCAAAGACGAAGACGTTTACCGTCACTTCTGCCAGCGGTACACGCTCCCAACAATGGACAATTATTCTCAACTGATTAATATTCTGATAAACAATGAAAAAGATACATTTGATAATTGCTGCCACAGCCTTTCTCACGATGAGCTGCAGTCAAAAAAAGTCATCTCCACTAGACTACTGGAAAGCAGGTTCGGCCAACGATGACGTATTTATTGAAATGACGCAGGAAGAGATGGATGCACTCGCCAAAAACGATCTGCCGTATCTGGAAATAGACTGGCCTTATTCTGCTAAAAAAACGCAGGAGGAGATGGAAGAATGGGCCATAAAAGTCAAAAATCGGGCAGATAAGGCCGGAATCGTGATATGGTCTGTTCATTTGCCATTTGGCGGTCCTTACGATATTTCGCAAACGAACGATACTTTAAGACAAAGAGCGGTAGAACTGAATATGAATGATATGATATTAAGTGCAAAAATCGTTGCACCTGAAAAGTTTGTCATTCATCCCAGTGCAGAGCCTATTTCCAATGAGGAACGTGCAACAAGGATAGTAGCCAGTAAGAAGTCTCTACAAGAACTGGCTGCTAAAGCAAAGGAACTGAATATTCCTTTATTGGTTGAAATTCTTCCCAGAACATGCCTGGGAAATACATCCACCGAGTTACTGGAGATCATTAACGGCATTGATAATACAGCAATATGCTTCGATGTGAATCACCTGTTAATTGAACCCCAGGTCACTTTTGTGAAAAATACAAAAGGAAAGATCCAAAATACCCACATGTCTGACTACGACCGTAAAAACGAACGACATTGGTTACCAGGAGAAGGAGTTATTGACTGGACAGAGTTACTCTCAGCTTTAGTAGAATCAGGCTATGAAGGCCCTTTTATTTACGAGGCCAGCAAAGGTAAAAAACCTAATATTGTCACGATTCAAAGTTTAGGAGACAGATGGAAAAAGTTGAAACAGGATTACGTAAACATGAATAAATAACGACTACTTTTCCAATCCACACATTTTCCGGTTCATACTTATTATAACAAAAGTATGAGCCGGAGTTTTTTTATACTGCCGTTTATGAATAACTTATTGCTTTATTTGTTAGAAATTGGTATGAAAGTGGCGGTGACCCCTGGTCAAGCAGACTTTATTCCCCGGAAATGTACCTGTTTTTTCCCTAAAGGGCAGCTGCCGCTTCTCTATATCCTGCCTGCTTATTCCCTTGAAGGTAGCAGTTGTTTCCCTATAGGCTGGATTTTAGTCACTATGTAATTGCATATAGATAACTATGTAACGTCACATACATAACTATCTATTCATTATACACGTTTCAGCTTTCAGGAGCTTCCTCCCTTTGATAATCAGATCATAATCCTGAAGGATGAAAATAGTTGGCAGAAATACAATCTGACAACTAAATTCAGGACGCTACAGTACATATTTTACCTCGATGACACGTTTTATTATCATTTCAGGATAACACTTTATAAATCAACACCTTGAAATAACTGAAGGCTGAAAGATAAATATATGGATCTCGCTTGTAGGAGCCATTTTAGATACCAACTACAGTCATTTGCAGTAGTTGCCGCGGTTATGAAAAATCACTGCGGCACTTATTTGAAATGGCAGCCTACCCATTCTGAAAAAAACGTAAGCTTTTTCTCTGAAGGTTTCATCTTTTTCTATAAATGAAGCAAAACAATGAAATCAAAACAGCTTCTCAGAACTATCGAAATCTGGATGGGCAACACATCAGGTCAATATTCAAACAAATTGACTCTGGAAACAGGTTTTCTTTATTCAACAAAAAGGAAGGAAAAGCTTTTGAAATACTAAAACTGACTTAGTTCTAGAAGAACTATATCATTATTACAAAATCAACACACTGATTATTAAGATACATACTCATATTTACAACGTAAACATCCTTTTTATACAATTTGAGGAACTAAATGAATTGTTCCACATAATTAGGTACTTATCTCATAAATAACTTATATTTGCATTTGAATAAACATAGTAGTTCTTCTAGAACAAAGTTATTAACCTATGAAAATAAAGGCATTCCCTGAGCAAAGAGAAGAGACCAGATTTGAAGACATTTATCTCTCATATTTCTCAAAGATGAAGTATTTTGCAAAAGAATACGTTATCTCAGAGGAAGATGCCGAAAATATTGTGCAGGATGTCTTCGTTGAACTTTGGGAAAACAAAGAAATGCTCAATATGCATATGAATCTCATTGCCTATTTATTCACTACCATAAAAAACAAATGCCTGAATCATCTTCGTCACAAATTAGTCGTACAAGAAACAGCCAGTAAACTACAGGAAGAATACACCATTTCCCTACGAATGAATTTAGATTCATTAGAAGCATTCGATAATAACCTTTTTTCTGACCAGGATATAGAAAAAATTATTTCCCGTGCATTAGACACCCTTTCTGAAAAATGCCGGACAATATTCATTATGAGTAAAATCGAAGGTAAAAAACAAAAAGAAATAGCCCAGGAATTGAATATCTCTATTAACACCATTGAAACTCAAATGGGCATTGCTTATAAAAAACTCAGAATCGAACTTAAAGATTACTTTCCGATACTACTATTTATTCTTTGTCTTTAAGAAATCAGAAAAAAATATTTTTCCGTTTAGCGGATTTTTCATGCTTAGGTGTTTACTATATACAAGGACAAAATTATGAATGAACAAATAATAAAATATTTCCAGGGAGAGCTTAATACTACAGAAAGATTGCAGTTTTTAAGACAGGTGGAAACTAACAGTGAGTTGAAAAAACAATTCATTGAATATAAAAACATGCATGCCCTGCTAACTCTTTCCGACCAGTCTGATAATAAAGAGGAAAACAGACAGGGATATATACTGTTCAACAAAATCATCCGAACAAAAAAGATACGCAAAATCATATTACATACTGCCAGTTATGCAGCAGCCATCACATTACTGGTTTTGTCTACCTACTGGTTTACCACCAGTCACTATGATATACAACAGTCTGTAGCGGACATTGAGAATACCCTGTATGTACCGGCCGGTCAACGTGTAAAACTGACTTTGCAGGATGGAACTGAAGTCTGGCTGAATTCACAAACAAAATTAACTTATCCGGCTTTATTCTCTGGAAAAGAAAGACGAGTAACCGTGGAAGGTGAAGCCTTTTTCGATGTCGCTAAAAACCCGGAAAAACCGTTTATCGTATCTTCACAGGGAGTAGAAATGAAGGTCCTGGGCACAAAATTCAATGTCCACAGTTATCCGGGGAAAGAGACAATTCAAACAAGCCTGCTTGAAGGAGGGTTAAAAGTATATTTTCCTCATGCCGAATCCAAAGGAGTTATCCTCAAACCGGATGAACAAGTGACAATAAAGGGAAACCAAATGAAAATAGGCTCCCTGCCCCATGCAGATTATTTCTTATGGAGAGACGGGATATATAGCTTTATCAACGAACCGCTTATCGACATATTGAAGAAACTCGAACTCTATTATGACGTAAAGATCATTGTAAAAGATCAATCCATATACAACTGGGAATACACCGGGAAATTCCGTCAACGTGATGGCATCGATCAAATTTTACACATGATACAGAAAATACACAAATTCAAAATCCGCAAAGATGAAGAAAAGAATATCTTCACATTAAGCAGATAACATGTATAATCATTAAAATTAGTATGCCTATGAAGAAACACTTTTAAAAGCAAAAACGGCAGATGCTGTAACATCCGCCGTTGACAATCAAGTAAACACATCAAGTCAAAAATTTTTAGTATTCACTTAATTATTAGCAAAGATATGAAAATAAAAACTTTGTTACCACTCTTTATTGTACATGATCAACACTTTAAAGAATATTTTAGAATCATGAGAGTATCGCTATTTATGCTATTCGTCTGTATTTTTCAACTGATGGCAACAAATACAGAAGCACAGAATGCCATTATGAAACTGGAAACAAATGTAATATCCATCGGGCAACTCATCAATCAAATAGAGAAACAAACAGACTATCTGGTAGTATTTCGCAACCGGGAAATTGATACGGAACGGACAATACGTGTTCAGGAGAAATCAGGAAAAGTGATCTCATACCTGAAAGACGCTTTCGAAGGCACAGATATCAGTTACGAATTTACCAACAAATACATTTTGTTATCTAAAAAGAATCATTCCGATGCCGTTAATGATAACCAACAGTTAAACAGGAAAATTACAGGTACGGTTAAAGACAATAACGGAGAGCCTGTGATCGGTGCTAATGTATCTGTCAAAGGTACTACGAACGGGACGATCACAGATGTAGACGGCAATTTCAGCCTGGAAAATATATCTGATAATGATATTATCGTTATTTCATACATCGGTTATACTTCACAAGAAATCAAAGCCGGAAAACAAACCAGTTTGAAAATCATTCTGAAGGAGGATACCCAGGCTATCGACGAGGTGGACAAGGTGACCGTTTCGAACCACGGCGACCCGTCGAGCGCGCTGCTCGAGGTGCTCGACCCGGAGCAGAACACCACCTTCCACGATAACTACATCGACATGGAGTACGACCTGTCGAAAGTGCTGTTCATCGCCACGGCCAACAATATCGCCAACATCGCACCGGCGCTGCGCGACCGCATGGAGATGATCAATATCCCCGGCTACCTGATCGAGGAGAAGGTGCGCATTGCCCTCGACCACCTGCTGCCCAAGCAGCGCGAGGCGCACGGCATCAAGGAGCAGGAGCTCACGATGGCCCCCGAGGTAGTCGAAGGCATCATCGCCGGCTATACCCGCGAGTCGGGTGTCCGCTCGCTCGACAAGTTGCTGGCCAAGATCGCCCGCGCCCGTGCCAAGCAGATCGCCTTCGACGAGGTGTTTGCCCCGGAGGTTTCGGCCCGGGAGGTCGAAAAGATCCTCGGCATGCCCAAGTTCCTCAAGGAGGAGTACGAGGTGGGCGGCATGACAGGCGTTGTGACGGGCCTGGCCTGGACGGAGGTCGGCGGCGACATCCTCTACATCGAGTCGGTGCTGACGCCCGGCAAGGGCAAGGTCAGCCTTACGGGTAACCTGGGCGATGTGATGAAGGAGTCCGCTACGATCGCCCACGAGTGGGTGATGGCGCACAGCAAGGAGCTGGGCATTGACCCCGCACTGTTCGAGAAGAACGACATCAACATCCATGTCCCCGAGGGTGCGATCCCGAAGGACGGCCCTTCGGCCGGCATTACGATGGTGACCTCGATCGTTTCGACCTACACGGGGCGGAAAGTCCGGGATCGCATCGCCATGACGGGCGAGACGACGCTCCGCGGCCGTGTGATGCCGGTGGGCGGCGTCAAGGAGAAGATTCTGGCGGCCAAACGCGCCGGGATCAACGAGCTGATCCTCTCGGAGGAGAACCGCAAGGACATCGCCGAGATCAAGCCCGAATACATCGACGGACTGACCTTCCATTACGTGAAGACCAACGACGAAGTGCTGAAACAGGCGCTCATATAGCGGCCCGAAAGAAGTAAAAGGTGGAAAGTTTTGTTTTTCACCTTTTACTTTTTTAATTTTATGGATCAATTCCTCTGCCGATGAAATTTATCGCAATCATACCGGCGCGGTATGCGTCGACCCGCTTCCCGGCCAAACCGTTGGCCGTGCTGGGCGGGAAACCCGTTATCCGGCGGGTCTACGAGCAGGTGGCGGGCGTACTGGACGATGCCGTGGTCGCCACGGACGACGAGCGGATTTACGATGCCGTAGTGGCGTTCGGCGGCAAGGCCGAGATGACCTCGGCAGACCATAAGAGCGGCACGGATCGCTGCTGGGAAGCCTACCTCAGGCAGGGAAAGCCCTACGACGTGGTCGTCAACGTGCAGGGCGACGAGCCTTTCATCCGGGCGTCGCAGCTCGAAGCCGTGAAGCGCTGCTTCGACGATCCCGCGACGGACATCGCCACGCTCGTGAAACCCTTTGCCGAAGCGGACGGCCTGGCCGCGCTGGAAAACCCCAATTCGCCGAAGGTGGTGCTCGATGCGCAGTCGCGGGCCATCTATTTTTCGCGTTCGGTCATCCCTTACCTGCGCGGCGTCGAACGCTCGCAGTGGCTTGCGCACCATACGTTCTACAAGCACCTCGGCCTCTATGCCTTCCGCACGGAGGTGCTGTGTGCCGTCACGGCGCTGCCGCAGTCCACGCTCGAAAAGGCCGAGTCGCTCGAGCAGCTCCGCTGGCTTGAAAACGGCTACAGGATCGGCGTGGGCATCACCGACGTCGAGACCATCGGCATCGACACGCCCCAAGACCTCGCACGTGCCGAGGAGTTTTTGTCACACCATCCGGAATTTATAAAATGACAGCTATGAAATTCATCGCCGGCCCCTGCGTCATCGAATCCGCCGAGTTGCTCGACACCGTGGCCGAACGCCTCGTGGCGATCAACAAGGCCCTCGGGACGGATATTATCTTCAAGGCCTCGTTCGACAAGGCCAACCGCACCTCGATCTCCTCGTTCCGCGGCCCCGGACTCGAACAGGGGTTGCGTATGCTCGCCGACGTGCGGGCGAAGTGGGGGCTGCGCCTGCTGACCGACATCCACGAGGCGTGGCAGGCCGCACCCGTGGGCGAGGTCGTCGACGTGATCCAGATCCCGGCCTTCCTCTGCCGGCAGACCGACCTGCTCACCGCCGCGGCCAGGACGGGCAAGACCGTGAATATCAAAAAGGCGCAGTTCCTTTCGGGGTTGGACATGCAGTACCCCTATGAGAAGGCGCGCGATGCGGGGGCTTCGGAAATATGGCTCACCGAACGCGGCAATATCTACGGTTACAACAATCTGGTGGTCGATTTCCGCAATATCCCCGACATGCTGCGCATCGCGCAGACCGTGGTGATGGATTGTACCCATTCGGTGCAGCGTCCCGGCGGTGCGGGCGGTACGACGGGAGGCAACCGCGAGTTCGTGCCGGCCATGGCCCGGGCGGCCCGGGCGTTCGGTGCCAACGGCTTCTTCTTCGAAGTGCACCCCTGCCCCGACTGCGCCAGGAGCGACGGCCCCAACATGTTGCAACTCGACGATCTGGAGAATCTCATTAAAACCTTGCTATAATGACCGATACCACCAAAGCGCAGATCCTCGACCTGGCCCGCAAGGCCATCAATACCGAGATGCTGGCGCTCAAGCACATGAAGGAGACCTTGGGTGACAATTTCGCCGATGCCGTGGAGCTGATCCTCGCATGCAGCGGCAAATGCATCGTCACCGGCATGGGCAAGTCGGGGCTCGTCGGGCGCAAGATCGCCGCGACGCTGGCCTCGACCGGAACCCCGAGTTTCTTCCTGCATCCCGGCGAGGCCTTCCACGGCGATCTGGGGATGATCTCGAAGGACGACGTCGTGCTGGCGCTCTCCTATTCGGGCGAGACCGACGAAATCCTGAAGATCGTGCCTTTCATCCACTCCAACGGCAACAAGCTGGTGTCGATGACGGGCAACCCCGAATCGGCGCTGGCGAAGAATTCCGATATCCATCTCGACGTGAGCGTCGAAGAGGAAGCCTGCATCCTGCACCTCGCGCCGACGACCTCGACCACGGCGCAGATCGCCATGGGCGATGCGCTGGCCGTGTCGCTCATGCAGATGCGGGGCTTTACGAGCGTCGATTTCGCACGCCTGCATCCGGGCGGCAGCCTCGGGCGGCGCCTGCTGATGACCGTGGGCAACGTGATGCGTTCGCACGACCTCCCGGTCGTGGCGCCCGACTGCTCGGCGACGGATATGATCCACGCCATCAGCAAGGGCGGGCTGGGGCTCATCATCATCTGCGACGGCGAGAGGATCGAGGGCATCGTGACCGACGGCGACGTGCGCCGTGCGATGGAGCGCCGCCGCGCCGAGTTTTTCAATATCAAGGCCGCCGATATCGCCACGCCCAACCCGAAAACCATCTCCGCGGATAAGAAACTGATCGAGGCCGAGAAGATGATGACCCGTAACAAGGTCACGTCGCTGCTCGTCACCGACGATGCAGGGAAGTTGCAGGGCGTGATCCAGATTTACGACATCAAGTTATAGGGCTTTCGCAACTGCGTCACGCCGCATAGACGGGGACGGTCTGTTCGGAACGGAGCGCCTGCCGTGAAAACAAAGGGGACGGTACCATGCGGTACCGTCCCCGCGTGTCTTGTCTGCCGGTATGTCTCCGCGGTCAGTCCCCCTCTTCGAGCTGGAAAACCTGTTCGACGGGTTTGCCGAAGATCCGGGCGATCTTCAGTGCCAGTACCGTCGAGGGGACGAAGCGCCCGGCCTCGATGGCGTTTACGGTCTGGCGGCTTACGCCGATGGCATCGGCCAACTGCTGCTGGGTCATGCGCACTTCGGCGCGTTCGACCCGGATCCTATTCTTCATCTGCGACCGCGTGTTTCAGGCGCCACAGTTTCCAGCGGAATACCGCGAGGAATATCAGCAGCATGGTGAGCAGGTTGTAGATCATGACGTAGAGGAAACTGAGGTCGTAGGTGCATAGCGCCGTGGCGATAAGCAGGGCATAGTTGACGTAAAGTGCCGTCAGCAGGGCGTTCAGCCGTATGCGGGAGATCATTTCATCCTCGATCCGTTCGCGGGAGCAGGCTACGAATATCCCGCCGATGCAGATGCCCACCAGAGCGATGTTGTTCAGCGCGCGGCCTGTCGTAGTCGAGCAGAGCGTTTCGTAGCAGGCCGTTCCTTGGGCCGGCATCAGATAGGTCGGGTAGCCGTTGAAGCCGTCGATGAGCATCAGTACGCCCAACAGCAACGTCGGGATCAGGATGACCCAGCCGATTTTCTTAAAACTGTGGGGAAGTAGTAATTCCTTTGTCATAACGTGGTTGTTTAAAGGTTTGAGACAGGACAAATGTAAAGTATATTTTACATTTTAGCAAATAAACACGACAAAATTTTTGCGGCATAAAAATTAGAGGGTCTTTTAGACCCTCTAAAAATTTTGTTCGGCGGTATGATTTACCGGGGCGGAATTGCGCAGGGCGGCTCCGTACGTATCCCGAATTCCCGGGCACGCACACCCTGAACCCCGGGAATCGGGTATGGGATGGAGGCTGCATGCGGAATTCCGGATACGGAGGCGTAATCCGGAAGTCGAAATCCAAGATTTGGAATCCCGGAGTCGTAACACGGCTCGGGGAACCCCTGCACCCCTGGTGCTTCTCCTTTCCGGAATCAGTTGCGGATGTGGTGCGGCATCTCGGCGGGAATCTCCATCGAGATTTCTGCCAGTCCGCCCACGACGCCGTCCACGCGCCAGGGTGTCTGGTAGATCATTTTGCGGACGCCGTTTTTCTCGATCGTATAGACATTCGTGCCCCCGTCGGCGAGCAGGCGGCGGATGATTTCGCGCGACCGCTCGCCGTGGCAGTCGAAGAGGTTTTTGCCGACCATGTCGCCGTGCCGTGCGAAGGTCGTGCGCGCCTTGTCGTTCATGTAGAGGATCGTGCCCCCGGTGTCGCATACCGTAACCGCGCAGTTCATGCCGTCGGCCCAGGGATAGGGATTTTCTGTCGTCATATTGCCGTAGGTTTATCGTCGGGGAAAGCCTCCCTTTTCAACGGGAGGTGCGGAGTGATTATGGGCATTGTAGCGAAGATGCGGAGGTTAACCCCGGTTTACTGCTGTATCTTCACCAGCTGTTCGCGGTAGGCGTTCAAGATGCGCGATTTGGAAATGAAGCCCAGGTAGCGGTTCTGTTTGTCGACCACGGGCAGCATCCAGGTGTGCTTGTCCTCGAATTTCTCCATGACGCCCTGTATCAATTCGTGTTCGAGTATCTTGTCCGGGGGCTGGATCATGTAGTCGGAGATCGGCTGTCCGTATTTTTCGTGTTTGAACATGTCTTCGCGCAGGTCGTCCAGCTGCACGATACCCAGCAGGTGTCCGAAGTTGTCGATCACGGGGAAGATGTTGCGGCGTGCCGTCGAGATGATGTGCACGATGTCGCCCAGCGTGAAATTCTCCTTGATGCGCAGGAAATCGGTCTCCATCAGATCGTCGAGCTTCAGGAAGACGAATACCGACTGGTCTTTGTCGTGCGTGAGCAGTTCGCCCCGCTGGCGCAGTTGTTTGGTGTAGATCGAGTCGGGGTCGAGGTAATAGTCTACGGCGAACGATATGCAGGCCGTGATCATCAGCGGGATGAACAGTCCGTAGCCGTTCGAAAGTTCCGCGATGAGGAAGATCGAGGTCAGCGGCGCCTTCATCACGCCCGACATCACGCCGGCCATGCCCACCAGCGTGAACGAGACGACCGAGACGTCCCAGTCGAAGAATGCATTGCACAGCAGGGCGATCGAGGCTCCCGTGAACGCCCCCACGAACAACGACGGCGCGAAGGTTCCGCCCACGCCGCCCGCGGCGTTGGTCGAGGCCATGGCGATGACCTTGAAGAACATCGTGGCGATGACGAAGAGGATGACCACCCAGTCGATTTCCCGGAAGCGGTAGAAGAGCGAATTGTCGAACAGCTCCTGTGCGCGGCCGTGCATCAGCGACATGAACCCTTCGTAGCCTTCGCCGTAGAGCGGCGGGAAGATGAAGATCAGGATGCCTAGCACGGCGCCGCCGACGAGCCATTTCTTATATTGGCTGTCGATCTTACGGAAGAAGTTGCCCACGCGCAGGTTGGTCGAGGTGAAATACCAGGACATCAGCCCGCAGCATACGCCCAGCAGGATGAAAAGCGGTATCTGCCACAGCTCGAAGGCGTCCTGCGGCTGGAGCGTCACGGCCAGTATGGGGTCGAAGCCGCGCAGCATGAAAGCCATCGTCGTGGCCGTGATCGAGGCGATCAGCAGCGGGATCACGGAGCCGGCCGTGATGTCGAGCATCAGTATCTCCAGCACGAAGACCACGCCTGTGATCGGGGCCTTGAAGATGGCTGCCAGCGCTGCACCGGCACCGCAGCAGAGCAGCAGCGTGGTATGCTTGTAATTGAGGCGCACCAGCCGCCCGACGTTCGAGCCTATCGCCGCGCCCGTCAGTACGATCGGCGCCTCGGGCCCCACCGAACCGCCGAACCCGATGGTCGTGGCGCCGCCTACGATCGACGTCCAGCAGTTGTGCCCCGGGATGCGCGAGTTGCGGCTCGACATGGCGTAGAGCACGCGCGTTACGCCCTCCGAAATATTGTCGCGCACGATGTATTTTACGAACAGCGTGGCGAGTATGATGCCGATGGCGGGGTAGATCAGGAACAGGACATGCGCACTGTCCACCGGGAACCAGCGTATCAGCCCGCTCTTGATGCCGTGCAGCAGTATTTCGAACAGGTAGGTGCCCAGTCCGGCGAGTATACCGACCACGACAGCCAGCAGCATCATGATCTGGCTGTTGCTCAACCGCCGGGTCAGGCGGAGGAACTCGCGGTAGATATGCTCGGTGCGTAACTGCATCCTATTGTTTGCGAGCGAAATGCTCGGCTTGTTCGGCGATAAGCCGTTTGTCGTCGAAATAGTTGATCTTCATGGCCCGCTTCACGTCGTCGAGTGTCTGCGAGGCCATTTGCCGGGCAGCCTCCGAACCGGTGCGGAGAATCTCATAGACCTCTTCGATGCGGCCTTCGTAGTATTTGCGGCGTTCGCGGAACGGTTCCAGCGTCTCGTTGAGCACGGCGATCAGGAATTTCTTGACCTTCACGTCGCCCAGGCCGCCGCGGCGGTAATGCGCCTTCAGCTCGTCCAGCGACGGGTAGTCGGGCAGATATTTCGGGAAATGCTCGGGGCGGCTGAAGGCATCGAGGTAGGTGAACACCGTGTTGCCCTCCACCTTGCCCGGGTCTTCGACGCGCAGGTGGTCGGGATCGGTATACATCCCCATGACTTTCTTCTTCACCTCGTCGGCGCTGTCCGAGAGGTAGATGCAGTTGCAGAGCGATTTCGACATCTTGGCCTTGCCATCGGTGCCCGGCAGGCGCATGCAGACCGCATTCTCCGGCAGCAGGATCTCGGGCTCGACGAGTGCCGGGCCGTATACCGTGTTGAACTTGTGGACGATCTCGCGGGTCTGTTCGATCATCGGCTCCTGGTCTTCGCCCGCAGGGACGGTCGTGGCCTTGAATGCCGTGATGTCGGCCGCCTGACTGATCGGGTAGGTGAAGAAGCCCACGGGGATGCCCTGCTTCTGCTGCGTGTCGCCCTCGGCGGCGCCTTCGGCGAAGCCCCGCAGCTGAATCTCGGCCTTCACGGTCGGGTTGCGTTGCAGGCGCTGCACGGTCACCAGGTTCATATAGTAGAACGAGAGCTCGCAGAGCTCCGGGATTTGCGACTGGATGAAAAGGGTAGACCTTTTCGGATCGAGGCCGACCGAAAGGTAGTCGAGCGCCACTTCGATGATGTTCTGGCGCACTTTCTCGGGGTTGTCGGCGTTGTCCGTCAGGGCCTGCGCGTCGGCTATCATGATGAATATGCGTTCGAATTCGCCCGATTCCTGCAGTTCGACGCGGCGGCGCAGGGAACCGACGTAGTGTCCCAAGTGGAGCCGGCCCGTAGGACGGTCGCCGGTAAGAATGATCTTTCCCATAAAACTTTATATATATTTTGTGGACAAACTTACGAAAAACCGCGCGGGTGACCTAATAAAGTTGTCTGTTATAGATTTATTTTATATTTTTGTGTATTGAAATAATCGGCTGCTATGACTATAATTCAACTTGAATACCTCCTGGCGGTGGCGAACTGCGGTAGCTTTTCGCTGGCCGCAGAGCATTGTTTCGTGACCCAGCCGTCGCTGAGCATGCAGGTGAAGGCGCTCGAAGAGGAGCTGGGCGTCGTGCTGCTCGACCGTTCGAAGAAACCCGTGATCCCGACCGAGGCCGGCGAAGTGGTGCTGGATCGCGCCCGGGAAACGCTGCGGGCCTACAACAATATCCGCGAGTCGGTCGCCGAACTGAAGGGCGAAACTTCGGGTAAACTGCGTCTGGGCGTCATCCCGACCATCGCGCCCTACCTGCTGCACAAGTTCATCCCGGATTTCGTGCGTGATTACCCGAAGGTGGAACTGGAAATCTCGGAGATGGTCACTTCGGACATCGTCGAGGCGCTCAAGCGCGACCGGATCGACGCGGCGCTGGTCGCCAGCGGCACGTGTGGTGACGGCATTCTCGAACAGGAGCTTTTCAACGACCGGTTTTTCGCCTATGTTTCGCCCGAAAACCCGTTGTACGAACGGCAGAACATCCGCATCGAGGACATCGACCTGAAAGACCTGGTGATCCTGAGCGCCGGAAACTGTATGCGCGACCAGATCATCGAGCTGTGCCAGGCCAAGCGCGACATGCCGTCGCACTACTCCTTCGAGTCGGGGTCGCTCGATACGCTGATGCGCATCGTCGACTGCACGTCGTGCCTGACGATCATCCCCGAAATGGCCATCGAGTACATCCCCGCGGATCACCACGACCGGCTGAAGATGCTCGCCAAAGGTGCCACGTCGCGTAAGATCGCCGTGGCGGTACGCCGCACGTACGTCAAGAGTTCGATCATCAAGGCCCTGACCGACACGATCATGGCCAATATACCCGAAGTAAAGGGGTAGGCAGATGCCTGTAAACGGCAGGGGGCCCGGCGATACGATTGCCGGGCACCCGCCGTTTACAGGGGAGGGGCTCGGGCATATTAAGAATTAATCCGCCGTAACGGCGCTGTGGCGGATAAAAGTGCGGACTTCTGCGATTGTCGCCCGTCCGGCTGCTTTTTTACGGGGCTTAATTTTCAAATATCATTCTCTTTTCGTACCTTTGCAAGGTTATAGACACCTATTGACTATTTATGGATAAACTGATCGAAACTATCGTTGGTGCGATTGAAGATAAAAAGGGTAAGAATATTGTATCGCTCGACCTTTCGGGGTTCGACGGGGCGATATGTTCCCGTTTCATTGTGTGCAACGCCGATTCCACGACGCAGGTAGGGGCCATCGCCGCGGGCATCGAAGAGAAGGTGCTCGAAGTGCTGGGCGAAAAGGTCTGGCGTATCGAGGGGCAGCAGAATGCCGTGTGGATCGCCATGGACTATGTGGACGTGGTGGTGCACATTTTCCAGACCGAACTGCGCGGGTTTTACCGGCTCGAAGAGTTGTGGGCTGATGCGCCGATGACCAAATATGAATACGAAGAGTAATTTTAAATATGGCAAATCAACGCAAGAACAATAATAAGATGAATATGAACATGTCGCGACCGTCGATGCTGTGGCTCTACGGTCTGATCGGCGCGTTCATTATCGGCTACTACGTCTTCGGGGATGTCAACGACACGCCCGTGCCCAGCGACTGGGCTACCGTCGAACGGATGGTCGAAAAGGGCGAGGTGGAGAAGATCCAGGTCGTCAACCGCGACCAGGCGCAGGTATTCCTGAAAAAAGAAGCGGTCGAGCAGTACCGCAGGGATACGGTAGACAAACGCTTTCGCCGGCTTCCCGAGACGGGTGTGCAGCTCCTCTTCACGATCGGGTCGGTCGACTCGTTCCGTGAAGACCTGAAAGCCGCCGAGCAGCAGTCCGGGCAAGTCGTTCCCGTGGTCTATGAAAACAAGGCCAACGACTGGACGAACGTGCTGATCAACCTGCTGCCGTGGGTGCTGATTATCGGCGTGTGGATTTTCGTCATGCGTTCGATGTCGCGCGGTGCCGGAGGCGGTGCGGGCGGCGGCATCATGAACGTGGGCAAGGCCAAGGCGCAGGTGTTCGACAAGGATAACTCCAAACGCGTCACGTTCAAGGATGTGGCTGGGCTGGAGGAGGCCAAGGTCGAGATCATGGAGATCGTGGATTTCCTCAAGAAGTCCGACAAATATAAGGAACTGGGTGCCAAAATTCCCAAGGGAGCGCTGCTCGTAGGCCCTCCGGGGACGGGTAAGACCCTGCTGGCGAAGGCCGTCGCAGGCGAGGCCAACGTGCCGTTCCTCTCGATTTCGGGTTCCGACTTCGTGGAGATGTTCGTCGGCGTGGGTGCTTCGCGTGTCCGCGACCTGTTCGAACAGGCCAAGCAGAAGGCGCCGTGCATCGTTTTCATCGACGAGATTGACGCCATCGGCCGCGCCCGCGGCAAGAATGCCGGGTTCTCGGGCAACGACGAGCGTGAGAATACGCTTAACCAGCTCCTCACGGAGATGGACGGCTTCCAGACCAATACGGGCGTGATCGTCCTTGCGGCCACGAACCGTGCCGACATCCTCGACAAGGCGCTGATGCGCGCCGGCCGTTTCGACCGCCAGATCGAGGTGGGATTGCCCGACGTCAAGGAACGTGAGGAGATTTTCAACGTCCACCTGCGTCCGCTGAAGCTCGATCCTCAGCTCGACCGGTCGTTCCTGGCCCGCCAGACCCCCGGATTCTCGGGTGCCGACATTGCAAATGTCTGCAACGAAGCCGCGCTGATCGCTGCGCGCCACAACAAGAAATTCATTTCGAAGGAGGACTTCCTGGCAGCCATCGACCGCATCGTGGGCGGCCTCGAACGCAAGAATAAGATCATCACCGACGAGGAAAAGCGTGTGATCGCCTATCACGAGGCGGGCCACGCCACGGTGAGCTGGATACTCGAGAATGCCAGCCCGCTTATCAAGGTGACGATCATCCCGCGCGGCAAGGCGCTCGGCGCAGCCTGGTACCTGCCCGAAGAGCGGCAGATCACCACGCGCGAGCAGATGATGGACGAGCTGGCCGCCACGCTCGGCGGACGTGTTTCGGAGCAGCTGACCTTCGGCGAAATATCGACCGGGGCGCTCAATGACTTGGAACGTGTCACCAAGCAGGCCTATGCCATGGTAGCCTATTATGGCATGAGTGAAAATGTCGGGACGTTGAGCTATTACGATTCCACGGGGCAGAGCGACATGGCGTTCACGAAGCCCTATTCGGAACTGACCGCGCAGCAGATCGACGCCGAGGCCAAACTCGTCATCGGGAAGGCTTACGAGATGGCCGAGAAAGTGCTCCGTGAGCATGCCGACGGCCTGAAAGAGCTGGCCGAACTGTTGTTGGAGCGCGAAGTGGTCTTCACCGAGGACGTGGAGCGTATCTTCGGCCGTCGCAAGAAGGACATCCTGCGTGAGCGGAAGGAGGCCGAGGCCAAAGTCAAGGCTAACGGGGCCGCCGTGAAGGGAGAGCCCGAGGCTTCTGCAGCCCCGGCGGCGAAGCCCGCCCCGGAAGAGGATGCTCCCGCGGTTGTACAGACGGAGACGCCCGAAGCCCCTGCCGACGGCAATACGGCCGCCGCGATTTCCAAGACCGAATAAGACGAACCTAACCCGCATTAACTGATGAATGAAACTATGAAGAACCTCGTGGTACGCACGCTGAGCGGCCTTGTCCTGGCAGCGGTGGTACTGGGGGCGATCGTCTGGTCGCAGTGGAGCTTCGGCGCGTTGCTCGCGGCGCTGCTCGTGGGCGGCATGTACGAGTTCTATACGCTGGCCGGGAAACAAGGCAATGCGCCGCAGAGAGTCGTAGGGCTTGTTGCGGGTGTTGTGCTTTTCGTGCTCAATTTCGCGTTCGTCTCGGACGACATCGAGATTCTCGGCGACGCCCGGCAGGCCTTCGGCTGCGGGCTGGCGTTCCTGTTGCTGCTCCTGCCCGCCATGTTCATCTGCGAACTCTACCGCAGGGGTGAAAACCCGGCCTCCGGGATCGGCACGACGATCATGGGAATCTGCTACGTGGCATTGCCCCTGTCGCTGATGTGCTATATCCCGATCGTCGGCAGCGATACCTGGAACCCGTGGATCATGGTCGCCTATATCTTCATCATCTGGGCCAACGACGTCTTCGCCTACCTGGTGGGGATGTCCGTCGGACGCCACCGCCTTTGCGAACGCCTTTCGCCCAAGAAATCCTGGGAGGGGTTCTTCGGCGGGATCGCCGGTGCCGTCGTCATGGGCATCGTGGCTGCACGGATGCTGGACGGGAATATGTGGGTTTGGGCCGGTCTGGCACTGGTCGCCGCCGTTTCGGGCGTGCTGGGCGACCTGGTGGAGTCGATGTTCAAGCGGGCTGCCGGCGTTAAGGATTCGGGGCGGCTGATCCCCGGCCACGGCGGGGTGCTCGATCGTTTCGACGCCATGCTGCTCTCGGCGCCGTTCGTATTCGTCTATATGCTTTTTGTGATGTAACTGCAAACCTAAAAAAGAGTTATGAGGATAAATAAGGAAGGCTACAAGATTATCTGTATCTCGGGTGCCGTCTGTGTATTTATATTTTGGCTGATCTATCACCTGCTGGTCAGCGATTCGAATATTTCGCTGTTGTGGGTGAGCGCCGTGCTTTTGCTGTTGTTCTGGTTCTTTATCGTCGCGTTTTTCCGGGAACCCCGCCGTGTGCGGATACACGATGCCGACCTGGTTTTCTCTCCCTGCGACGGCCGCGTGGTCGTGACGGAGGTTGTGAAGGAAACCGAATACCTGAACGAGGAGATGTTGCAGATCTCGATCTTCATGTCCGTGACCAATGTCCATATGAACTGGGTGCCGGTCGGGGGCACGGTCGAGTATTTCAAATACCATCCGGGGCGTTTTCTGGTGGCATGGCATCCCAAGTCGTCGACCGAGAACGAACGCACGACGACCGTCGTGAGGATGGCCTCCGGCCGGAAGGTGCTTTTCCGCCAGATTGCGGGCCTGATTGCACGCCGCATCATCTCCTACATGAAAGTCGGTGAGCCCGTGGAGCAGAACAGCGTCTGCGGCTTCATCAAATTCGGCTCGCGCGTCGACGTCCTGGTACCCAAGGACAGCGAACTGCTGGTCGAGATCGGCGATCCGGTCGTGGGTTCGCAGACCCCCATCGCACGCCTGCATAAGATCTAACCCCTCTTTCGAAGGATGAAAACGACTCCCCAGACCTTCCTGAAGTTCATCGCGGGCGCGGCCGTAGCTGCGGCCGTCCTCTTTCTGGTCTGGTATTTCAGTTCGATCGTCGTATACATACTCATATCCGCCGTGCTGGCCGTCGTGGGCAATCCGCTCGTGAAACGCCTCGCGGCGCTGCATATCAAGGGCTGGAAAGTGCCCCGCTGGCTGGCTGCGCTGGTGACGCTGATCGTCATCTGGGTGGTGCTGGCCACGCTGTGCTCGCTGTTCGTGCCGCTTGTGTTCAATAAGATTTACCAGCTGTCGAACCTCGATTTCGCCGCCGTCGTGCAAAGCATCGAGGAGCCGATAGCCCAAGCACAGGGATACCTGCATGAGTTCTTCGCCGTGCCCGAAAGCACGTTCTCCCTCTCGGAGGCGCTCGCATCGGCGCTCAAGCAGATTATCGACATCGAATCGCTCAATTCGGTGTTCTCCTCGATCGTCAACGTGGTGCTCTCGTCGGTTATCGCCATTTTCTCCATTACGTTCATCACCTTCTTTTTCCTCCGGGACGAAGGGTTGTTCTATGCCATGGTGACGGCCATGTTCCCCGAGCGTTACCACGAGAATATCACCCGCGCACTCGATTCCGTCACGCTGCTGCTGGCCCGCTACTTCACGGGTATTCTCTCGGAAAGCCTGATGCTGATGGTCGCCGTGTCGCTCACGATGATGGCCTTCGGCATGAAGGCGGCTGACGCTGCGTTCATCGGCCTTGTGATGGGCGTGATGAACGTGGTGCCCTATGCCGGGCCGCTGATCGGCGGTATCGTTTCCGTCTTCGTGGGTATCGTAACCCCGATCGGGGGGATGACCGTGGGGCATACTGCTTTTATAATCGCAGGTTCGCTGCTGATCCTCAAGGGGATCGACGATTTTGTGGTGCAGCCGACGCTCTATTCCGAGCGTGTCAAGGCCCATCCGCTCGAAATCTTCCTTGTAATCCTCATCGCCGGGTCGATGGCCGGAATCCTCGGCATGCTGCTGGCAATCCCTTCCTATACCGTACTGCGTGTCTTTGCCAAGGAGTTCTTCTCGCAGTTCCGGCTGGTGCGTAAACTGACCGAGAAAATCTGATGGCCGGGGTGACGATAGAGGGCGTAGTGGAACACGGACGCCGGCTCGGGCGCGAGTTGGGATTCCCGACGGCAAACATGGCCGTGCCTGATTCCGTGACGGCCGCGGACGGGGTCTATTATTCCCGCGCGGAGGTGGACGGGACGCTTTACGACGCGATGTCCAACCTGGGCAGCAACCCTTCGGTCGGCGGAGCCGTCCGCCATCTGGAAACCCATATCTTCGGGTTCGGAGGTTCGCTCTACGGCCGTACGCTGCGCGTGGAACTGGTGCGTAAGATCCGTGACGAACGTCGTTTCGCGACGATCGGGGAGCTGCGGGCGCAGATCGCCAGGGACAAGGAATATATATTGGAATTAAAAGATAATACTATGTATTTGGATTTGACAATGCCCTACAAGGTGGCCGACATGTCGCTGGCCGAGTGGGGGCGTAAAGAGATTGAGATCGCCGAGCACGAGATGCCGGGACTGATGGCCGTGCGCCGCAAATACGGCCCGCAGAAGCCGCTGGAAGGCGTGCGCGTGATGGGGTCGCTGCACATGACCATCCAAACTGCCGTGCTCATCGAGACGCTCGTCGAGTTGGGCGCCGACGTGCGCTGGTGCTCGTGCAACATCTTCTCGACGCAGGATCATGCCGCCGCAGCCATCGCCGAGGCCGGGGTTCCCGTTTTCGCCTGGAAAGGCGAAACCCTGCCCGAATACTGGTGGTGCACCGCCATGGCGCTCTCGTTCCCCGGCGGCAAGGGCCCGCAGCTGATCGTGGACGACGGCGGCGATGCCACGCTGCTGATCCACAAAGGGTACAAGGCCGAGAACGATGCTTCGACACTCGACTATGAGCCTTCGTCCTACGAGGAGGAGGTGATACTCGGTACGCTCAGGACGATCCTTGCCGAAGACAAGGACAAATGGCACCGCACGGTGGCCGAGTGGAAGGGTGTGAGCGAGGAGACCACGACGGGCGTACACCGCCTCTACCAGATGCAGGAGGCCGGCGAGCTGCTCGTCCCGGCCATCAATGTCAACGACTCTTGCACCAAGTCGAAGTTCGACAACCTCTACGGCTGCCGCGAGTCGCTGGCCGACG
>ERZ825896.1939-NODE-1939-length-21373-cov-6.170232_pt1 | contig 21373 bp, 23 predicted proteins | sample MGYA00519858_ERZ825896 | MGnify/ENA primary metagenome ERZ825896 (study PRJEB31778, sample SAMEA3449214) | human gut metagenome | biome: human gut; feature: human-associated habitat; material: faeces | place: United Kingdom | collected 2010/2012 ...
CATTTCATATAAAAAGGTATCATTAGTATCAATAACAATATTCATATCAACTTGACCATCTAAATATTCCATATAATCTAACTCCTCTTTTTTCATTTCTAAGATACATCCATAATATTTATCTTTATATACATTTATATAATAATAACCATTTATATTAATGTTGTAATTATTTTTTAACTTAACAAATAAATCTTTAAAATAATCTTGTAAATCACTTTTATCACTAAAATCAATATTTTTAATTCTATCATTTTGTAAATATATTATCATGTTTAAGTCATCTACAATATCTATGTGCATATTATCACCTAAATTATTGTATGTTATTTTCTTTTTTTGGTTAAAAAAAGAAAAGATTACATCATACGTTCAATCTTTTCTTGTACTTCAAGTTTTCCATCTTTGGTTACATTTGAGAACATTAAAAAGTCATCACCAACAACTAAATCAATGTCTTCTAGAATTAAGCTTCTTTGTTTTTGTTGTAAAGTTATACCTATTTTATCGGTTTTAGTAGCCACAATTGTAACAGGAATTTTATAATGTTTTAAGAAATTATACATCATTAAATCATCACTACTTGGTTTATGTCTAAAATCAATTAACATAAATACTTGTTTTAAATTAGGTCTATTTATTAAATAATCTTCCATCATAAGTCCAAATTTTTTTCTTTTTTGTTTACTTAAATTAGCAAATCCGTATCCTGGAGCATCAACTAAATAAAATTGATCATTAACTAAATAAAAATTAATTGTTTGTGTTTTTCCAGGATTTGCTGATGTTCTAGCATAATTTTTTCGTCCAATAATAGTATTTATAAAACTACTTTTACCTACATTTGATTTTCCAACAAGTAAAAATTCTGGTTTCTCATCAGTAGGATATTGACTTCTTCTTACAGCACTTATGACTAATTTAACACTATTTATTTTCATAAATTTTCACATCCTCATATAAGAAAATTATAACAGTATTGTATATATTTGTCAAAATATTATATAGAAAAAACAGGATTAACTATTTTCCTAAGTATTCCTTAATAATGGTTGCGATATTTACAGCTTCATTAATTAATTCTTTATAATGTTCATTTATAAATATTTGATTGTTATCCTTGGCTTTAAGTTCATGTTCTAAAGCAATTTCTGATAATTTTTTAAATCCAAGATATTTACCATCACTTTTGATAGCATGTGCATATACAGCATATTCACTTAAATTTTCTTTATTTTCTTTTAACTTTGTAAGTTTATTACCAAGTTCATTGAAAAACTCTTCCATTGTTTCATTATATGTCTGAATATCCCCTAGTAATTCTAATCCACTATCAACATCAATACTATTATTTTTTAAGTAATCAATATTATTTACTATTTTTTCTTCATTATTACTTTCTTCTTCTTTTTCATCATCTGAAACAGTAAAAGTAATATAAGTATTAATTACTCTATCTAATTCTTTCTTATCTATTGGTTTAGATAAATAATCATTAAATCCTGCTTTTAAATATTTTTCTTTCATTCCGTCATGAGCATTAGTGGTTAATGATACTACCGGGATATTGAAGTTATGTAACTGTTTTAATCTATTAAATGTTTCAGTTCCATTCATATCAGGCATCATATCATCCATAAAAATGATATCAAAATCTAAATCTTCTTTGCATATATCAAGAGCCTCTTTACCACTTTCAGCAGTTACAACATCTAAGTTATATGGTTTTAAGAAATTAGTTGCGACTTTTAAATTTAATTTATTATCATCTACTACTAAAACTCGTTTCTTAGTTCTTTTTTTAGATTCCATGACAGGTATTTCTTCTTTTAATTCTGTTTCAACTTTAGATTCAAATATTTCTTTTAATTCTTTTTGTTCTTTATTACTATGTTTTAAATATTTTTTTAATATTTCAATTAGTTCTTCTTTAACAATTGGTTTTGCTAAATAATCACTAAAACCTGCTTTCATATATGCTTCTTTCATTCCTGATAAAGCATTGGCTGTTAAAGCAATAGTTGGTATATCAAATCCATCTATTTCTTTTAATTTTTGTAATGTTTCGGTACCACGCATTTTAGGCATCATATCATCTAATAAAATTAAATCATATTTATTGCCCTCTTTAATATTTTCAATAGTATCAAAACCACTTTCTAATAACACAGTATGAATATCATATTTTTTAAGTAATTTATCTGCAACTTTTAAATTTAATTTATTATCATCAACAATTAATACCCTTGCATTTGGAAAGTCAATTAATTCTTCTGTTTCAACAGGTCTTTCTTCTTCACCATCATGTAATTTAACAATTTGCTGTTGCAAATAAACGGTAAAAGTAGAACCTTGTCCATATATACTTTGAACAATTATTTTTCCACCCATCATTTCAACTAAACTTTTTGTAATGGCAAGTCCAAGACCAGTTCCTTCAATAGTTGTATTTCTATCTTCTTCTAGTCTATTAAATTTTGTAAATAACGAATTGATTTTATCTTCTTTTATACCTCTTCCTGTATCTTCTACTGATATAACAAGAGATGATTTATCACCTTGATTTACACAACTAACATTGAAATTAATATATCCTTTTTCTGTATATTTAACAGCATTAGTTAAAATATTAGTTATAATTTGTTTAATTTTACCAATATCTCCAAATAAAACACTTGGAATATCAGGGGCAAATGATGTATTTAATTCAATTGGTTTATCACCAATTCTAGGTATCATTAATTTAGCAAGATTTTCTAAATTAGGAAGTAATCGATAATTAGTATTTACTATTTCCATTTTATTTGCTTCAATTTTACTAATATCAAGAATACCATTAACTATTTCAAGTAAGTTGCTACTTGCCATAATAATATCTTCAGCATCTTTTTTAGCATCTTCAAGAGTTTCCTCTGTCTTAATACATTCACTAAACCCAACTATTGCATTTAGAGGAGTTCTTATTTCATGACTCATACTACTTAAAAATTCAGATTTTGCTCTATTAGCCTTTTCAGCATGATCTTTTACAAGTTCTAATTCATTCATTAATTTCATATCAGGATTTTCTATTGTAAAATACATAAGAAAAGTTATAAATGTTTCCATAGCTGTCATTAATAGCAATTCTGGATGGAGTGATTGAATTAAAATGACAGCTCCACTTATTGGTAAATACATAAATATTGGCAAATATTTCTTTGTTTTGATATTTTTAAAATTCATAATCATGCAACTTAACATAACAAATATGCAAAATCCTGAAATTATATATAAAAATTTTACACTTGGACCGGCAGTATAAACTACACCATTTCCATTATTATAAATTACTATAGGTAATAAAATCATTATAATAATAAATATTATGTAAATTAAAGCCATAAAAATGAAAACTTTTTTTAAATACTTTTTTAATTCAACAAATTGTTTTTTTTGCTCAAATTTTCCCTTTCTTGAAATAACAAAAATGTATATCATAAACAACATAATCCAAGTTATTAAGTAACCTAAGTATAGTTTACTAAAAACTATACTCATCATATCACCATCAATCATAGGAGTAACAATTCCACAAGAAATGTGTATTATTAAACCAATTAAATTAGTTATAATAAGCAAAGCATATAATTTATTTTCAATTATATTTAACCTTTTTTTTGAAAAGTATACTATTGTTAGAAGTAAACTAAAAAATAAACTGCAAACAGTAAAAGATATTGCACTATCCATTTAATCATCCCCTTTTAATCATATTATTCTTAATTAAATCTTCGCAATTTTCATTTATTAGTCTAATTGCTTCTGATTCCAAACGAACTAAATCTAACTTATTATTTTTTGTATAAGGTAAGGTATTTACTACAATAAATTGACTTGGCAAATAGTATTCAGGTAATTCTTTTTGACATAAGGACTTAACTTCAACAATTATACTATTAACATCAACATTTTTTTCTTTTAATACAAGATATACAAATGGTATTTCACCATCATCTATATCTGGTGCCTTTACTACAGCACAATTTTCAATTTTAGCATTTTTCATGATAACATTTTCAATAGCCTTTGCAGAAACCTTAAAACCCCTCCTAATTATTAATCGTTTGTATCTTCCATCTATGCTTAATGAAGTATCATAATGACCCATATCACCACTATATAACCATCTCTCCCCATAATTATTAGTTTTTATTGTTTTAGATGTTTCATGTTCATTATTTAAATATTCCTTCATCATTGTAGGAGTAGATATGCATATTTCACCTTTTTCACCATATCTTAATTCTAATCCAGTCTCAGGGTCAACTATAGCAATATTATTTTTTACCATTGGTATTCCAACTGTACCAACCTTGCTTGATTTATTAGTATTTGTAACAGCACAAGCTGAAACTTCTGTCATTCCATATCCCTTTACAATTTTACTTTTAGCATTATGTTCTTCCAAAAATTTATTTAATTGTTTTTCTAACTCAACATTGAAACTATCTCCACCACATGCTGATGTTTTCAAAAAACTTAAATCAAATTTTTTCATCTTTTCATCTTTCAATAAAAATTCCCAATGCATTGGTATTGCTATCACATGATTTGGTTTAAACTTTCTAATAATATCAGTAAAATCATCATTTACAACTTTTGGATATACGATATCAGTCATTCCAAGGCAAAGTGGCATATGTAGAGAATTAACAACCCCATATGCAACAAAAATAGGAATAATATTTAATACACTATCACCTTTTTGATAATCAAACCCAGACATGCCATATTGTAATGCCATTGCATTAAAATTTTCGTTTGTTAAAACGACTGACTTAGGCATACTTGTTGTTCCACTGGTATGAACTATGACTATTGGCTGATCTTTTTCATATTCACTTTCTATGACCTGTTGCATCAAATCTCCAATCTTGTAAAAGTCATTCCATTTTATAATCATAGGATTTGTTTTTAAATAATTTTCTATTCTTATATGTTCCTGTTTTACTTTCTCTTTTTCAGATGATGACATTTTCTTTTGTTCTTGATGCTCTGATATTTTTTTTGCAATCAACGGAACTTCATCCGTTGGATTTAAGAAAATTATTTTTTCTAAATTTGTCGCACTAATTATATCCTTAAACCCCTCATAGCAAGAATCTAATGTAAATATAAATTTTGAATTAGCTTCATTAATATAATGTTTCATGCCGCTTGCATCTGTTCTTAAATCAGTTAAATTAGCAATTGCACCTATTTTATTAAGTGCATAAAGCAAATAAACAGTTTGTGGTAAAGTAACAGAATTAATTAAAACAACATCCCCTTTTTTTACCCCAAGTGCTGTCAAAGATTTTGAAGTTTGTTCTATTTTTTGAAACAATTTTTCATAACTTGTTTTTAGACCAAAAAAATTTAATGCACATAACTTTTTATTATCTTTATTGCATAATCTGAGATACTGATACGCAGTCATTTCAGGAATATCAGCCAATATAGCCTGATCTGAATAATTTTTCAGCCAAGGCTTATCTAAACTAGAAAAACCTGTACTTGGGCCCTGTATTTCTCCATTACTAATTCTCTTCAAATATAAATCTCTTTGTTTTTTTTCTTCTTCTGTTAAACTAGCGACATGCACTCTATACTCTTTTAATTGTTCAATTATTTTTTCTCTATCCTCAGTCATCTAAATCTCCTCATTTTTTATTATAAATTTATTTATTTTATCCCAATATTCTTCTTTTGATTTAAACATTGATCCAATATGACCTGCATTTTTTATTATTAATTTATCTTTTATACCAGCATTAGCTTCGTATAATTTATTAATCATATATGTTGGAACAAGTTTATCATCATCACCATGTATAAATAAAATTGGCACATTATTATATCGCAATGCGTTTATTGCACTTCCATCATTTATAGTAAATCCATGTTTCATTTTTATATATGAATTTGCAAGCATTAAAGTTGGAAACGCCGGAAAATGAAACACCTTTCTCAATTGATATTGTAGTTCTTCTTTAGCAGATGTAAAACCACTATCTTCTATTATAAATTTAATATTTTTAGGTAATGTAAAATTGGTAGTCATCATAATTGATGATGCTCCCATAGATAATCCATATAAACCAATTTTAGGATTATTGTACGAATAATTTATATAGTCTATCCAATTTAATATATCATATCTAGACTTAATACCAAAATCTATATACTTTCCTTCACTTTTACCATGTCCTCTTAGTTCAATTAACAATAAGTTATGATTTTTTATCAATTCCATGGCATATGGCATTAAATGTTCAGCTTTACTAAAATAACCATGTGTTATAATTATCCAATCTTTATTTAATTCACTTTTTAATTCTAAAGCATGTAACTTTAAATTATCATTTGATTTGATATATACATCCTTAGCAGTTTTTAAAAGTTTTTTTTCTTCTACAGTAAGTTCAGGGATAATTACCTGATTTTTTCCTTTTTCAAATTGTTTTGTTCTATCTTTTCTTGTGTTAATAGCAAAACCATAAAAAATAATTGCTAGTACAATTTGAAAAACGGAAAGAATAATTACACAAATTAATACTACTGAAAATATTGTCATAATTTGTCTCCTTATAATACATAATCATTATAATATTTTTTTTTATGATTTACAAGGAGTTTAGATAGTTTTTGATATCTTAAACAATCATTTTTATGATAATACTTATATAATTTTGAAGAATATTATAAGTTCAATATTAACAATTTAAAAAAAGTATTAAACGATTGTGAACAATGGAAAATGAATGAAAATTATACAGAGAAAATATTAAATATATTGAAAACTCATTTAAATATGATATTAAGGTACTAATAATTTAATTAAATTTAGCAAGATAATTGCTTTTGGATATGGAAAATTCGATTATTTTATAGCTCGTGTATTTTTTATTAAAGGTATTAAAAAAGGGTGATTTTAAACTGCCCCTATAATCAACTCATTTATCAGATTTATTGTCTACCAACACTATTTGACAAAGAGTTCATTTTTTTATAAATCCAATTCATTTAAAAAAATTGCCACTCCATCTTCGTCATTACTCTTAATTTTGTATTTTGCATTTTCTAATGCTTTTTTTGTTGAATTACTAACTGCTGCACTTATTTTAGCAACTTTAAACATTGATATATCGTTATTGTCATTCCCAATGGCAATTATATTTTCTTTGGATACATTTATATATTTAGACAATTTTAAGACAGCAATCCCCTTAGATGCTTCGTTACTCACAACACTAAACCAATTTTCTTCGCTATTTTCCTTAGAAGAATCAAGAATATTCATTTTATATTCATTTTGAACTATTTCCTTAAACATATTTATTTTGTCCTTTTCTTTACTTATTACCATTACTTGTTTAACTTTATTGTTAATAACTTCATCAAAATTATCTTCAGTTAACAATACTTGATTATCATTTCTCGTAAATTGAGTTACATATTCAGTATTTTCCAATACATACATTATTCTTATATTGTTTAATATTGCGTAATCATATAGTAATTTACAACTTTTTTTATCAATATACTTAGCCCAAATAACTTTTTTCTTCTGAACATCATATATTTCTGAACCATTCGAGGAAATTATAAAATTATTAGCACCAACCTCGTTGCTTATTTTTTGTGTATGGTATCGTGGCCTTGCTGTACAAATTACTACTACGTTTTCTTTTTCTATTTGTTTTTTTATTACCATTTTAGTAAATTCTGATATTGTACCATCTGTTTTTCTAAGCGTACCATCACTATCAATAGCAATTATATATTTCATTACACTCACCCCTGTATACTAAAATATCAGTTCAGAGAGAACTGATATTAACTTGTAAATTATTCATTTATTATTGTTTTATATACATCAAACAAATCAATCATTTCTCTCGCAATCCCTTTTTTATCACCATATTCTTCTGCATTGGCATTTAATATATTTTCAACATTTGATAATGGTATATATCTCAATTCAAAATTACCTTCTTTTTCATTTTCTGTATATTCAGTATTTTCTAAATTAGGTTTTTCATCTGTTTTTACTTCATAATAATAGATTTCAATTTTCCTATTTTTACCTTCTGCAGGCCAATCTTTATAATAACCAATTGCACATGCGAAAGGTTCAATGTTAGTTATTCTTAATTCTATTCCTGTTTCTTCTAATACTTCTCTATTAACTGCTTGAATAAGTGTTTCATTATCCTCCACATGTCCTCCGGGAAATTGATAATTGTTATGCGAATATCCCAATAACACATCATTATTAGAATTTACCAATAATACCTTTACTCTTTTTACAACCTCTGTCATATCTGAATCTATTAAATTATACTTGTTAGTAATTAATTGTTTCATTATTATCACTCCCTTTTTTTTAAAACTTTCGTTTTGTTAATTGAAACATCACTATTTATTCTACTGCTGATTAATTCAGTAATTCTTTGAAAAGAGTATTGGTTATTTAAAAATAAATTTTCAATAGAAAATAAATCTTTTAAAATATCCAAATTTTCTCTTTTTTCAAGAACTAATTCTAATAAAGTTAAAACTAAAGATAAAGTTTCTTCCAATAATAAGTTTTCATTATTTATTAATAAATAAGGCATATTATATTTTTTTAACGCTTCAAAATATTTATCATAACCATCAACATATAATCTTTTCTTTTTAAGATCATCATCTGAAATATTTCTATTTTTAATTCTTTTTATACGTTCTTCAACTGAAGCATACAATACAATTGTTAAATCTGGTACTCCATAATTCATAACAAACATATCAAATAAGACTGAATTTTCTTTATTGTATGAAAAATAATATGTTGATAAAAATCCTCGATCCATTAATATATCATCTTTTTTAGCATCCTCTAATACGGATAGAAATCCCATTAAATAATACATTGCTTGAATATTACTTGAATAACGGCCATAAATTTTTCCTGTTATTTTTTTTGATTGTTCATCATCTAAATACAATAATTTTTTTATTGGTTTCTCTATTATTGTCATATTTAATGAAGATGATAAATAATTTGTAACCGAAGTCTTTCCTACACCATCTAATCCTTCAACACTTACTAGCACATAATCACCCTCCCATATAGAAAATTATAATAATCATCTACATTATAACATAAATTGGTTTATTTAATAAGTTTTTTGCTTTTAACAAATAAAATATCACGATATGGTTTATATTCTGGATAAAATTTTAACCATTTTAATGAATTTATACAATCATAAATTAATAATCTATTTTCAAAATTATCCTTTTTACAAACTTCAGGATAATTCTTAATTAAATAGGGTATAATTCTTTCATAATCTTTTGGATTTACAGATGATTGCAATCCTTTTTTTAGTAAACTATTTGGATTTCTAACCATCCTATTTATAGAGTCAAAATCTTTATCTAACGGAGCAATATCATAACATTCAAAATCTATTAATCTCAAACCTTCCTCTGAGTATATGATATTATTAAAATGAATATCCCCATGGGTAAACCCAAAACTGGCATTTTCAAAATAAAATGTCAAAACATTTCTTAATTCATTTAAATAACCAACTTGGTCAGGTAATAATAAACCAGATAATTTAAGTCTACTTAAATACTCATCATATTTTAAAAGTATATTTGCAATAGCTTCATTTTTTTGTTTTGTTGGTTTATGTATTTTTTTTAGTATTTGAACTAATTCATTTAAACAATGTTCTCTCTGTGTTTCATCTAAATTACCCCACACATTAAATAAATTATTTCCGTTTATTTTTTCTTCAATAGTGTAGATAAACGGGATTGCTTCTTTTGAAATATCATATGTAATTAATCTTGGGGTAAAATAATTTGGATTATCTACATAATATTGAATTTCATTTATTATTCCAGATTCTTTTTCATAATTTATACATATTTTAATTACAAACATATCATTTACATTATATACTATTCTATTAAACCCTATATTTTGTCGTTTGCAACTCCAAACTTTTCCAAGACCATTCTTATAACATATTTCTACAACATAATTAATCAATGCTTCTTCATTATTCATTGTTTAACCCCCCATAACTTATACAATTCCTTTTATCTAATTGTTTTTATTAATTTTTTTATATTTGAATCATTAAGTTCTTGCAACATCTAACTCCTCTATCTTATTACCTAAACGCCATTAACAATCATTATAAAAATCTTTATATAAGAAGATTCATCTATCAATAATTTTTCCCACTTCATATCAATGTGTACATATGCAAGTATACCCATATACTTTGTTATCAGGAGTTACACATACTTTTTTCACCCCCTGCACTACAATAAAATCTATCTAGTTCATTAATAATATCTAAGCAAAAAAGTATTATAATCATTTAAATTTAAACCTATATTAGTTAAATTTTTGGCTCTTCCTTGAATAAATATTTTATTAAACTCAATTTCAGATACTCCAATTTCATATGTTGTATCACATATATTTAAAGTATCTTTAGCATTTTGACTTGTTATTGTAGTCATTAAAACAACTCTCATATCTCTATCTCTTAAATTTCTTATTACATTATTAAGAATTTAATTAGTAATGCCATTCAAACTATCTTGAATACAAAAATGATAAGACATAAAAATATTTTTATTCCAACACCTTTTAGCATATCAATAATTTCTTTTTTTAAATATTCTTAACCTACTAGTCATAATCCAGTCTTATCCTACTATTTTATATTTTTCGGAGTAAAAAACATAGCTAATCCTTTTAACTCTTCATAAGTTCTATTACCTGTATGACCAATATAACAATATTTACAGGCCACATTACATTTTGAACAAGCCATCAAAATAACTTTATTTCATTCATATTTTTTTAATTCACACATTTATATCTTCCTCCTTACCCTTATATCTTTATTAAACCAATTAGGTATATCATTTTAAAAATAATTAGTATAATTTAAAGATTCATTTAATTTTTGTTCACCGTTTGTTAGCGGATTCCTGCTAGTCCTTAACGCGTACAAAATACAATCTAATATATGTAAAGAATAAAAATAAATTATATACTTTCCAAAAATCTCTATATATATTATTTTGGAAATAAAATTCAATAACGCCTGAATAAAAATTAGGAAATCCCATATTACAAGCATTAATAGTTAAATTATACCAATGGTGTAAAATATTACAAACATCCATATCAATAAATGTTAACTTATTATCAACTATAATATTTGCAGGACAAAAATCACCATGAATTATACTATTATCTTTTAATTTTTAAATTATATTTTAATGTTTCATTACAAAATCACGTAATAACATCACACTTTCTTTTTCTATTTTCAAATCTACCAGTTTTGTTAATTTGTTTGAAAATGATTCTATAAATCTATCATAAATTATTATTTTACTAGACATATTAATATTTTGCATTTTTAATAATTCACTTGCACCTACTTCACCATACTGAATTTCTATTTCAATATCAGTTAATTTTTTAAACTTATACCATCTATCCGTTATAATAAAGCATATTCTTTTTCTTGATTTAATAATTCCTTTGAATATATTTTAGGTACAAATATACCATTTTTCAACTACTTTTCCACATTTACAAAAGCTTTATATCTACTACTTATAAATACTGCATCAAAATTCTTAACAAATAATACTTATCATCTTTATATAATTTATATTTTTCGACAGATGAAGCTCCAGAATTATTTTTTTAATACCAGATAATCTTCAAAACTCATTTATTCTATTTCTTTCTTTTTTATATTATCATATATAATTACTTTGCCTTTTTGTATATAAATTATCTTATCAGATATTTTATTAACAAATTCTTCTTCGTGAGAAACAATTAATAAAGTCATATCATCTTTAACCATTCTCATAATTAAATTTATTACTTCTTTTTTCATTTCTTTATCTAATGCACTAGTTGGTTCATCTAATAAAATCAATTTTGGTTTCATTACTAAAGTTCGTGCTATCGCAACTCTTTGCTTTTGACCTCCTGATAATTCATTAGGATAACTATTTATTTTATCTTCTAATCCAATTTTTTTCAAAATTTTCATAGCTTCTTTTTTTGCATATATATCAGAATATTTCTTAATTTTTGTTAGACCAATAGTTAAATTTTGCAAAACTGTTAAATGTTCAAATAAATTATATTCTTGAAAAACTATCCCAACTTTTTGTCTTAAATCTAATATATTCATTTCAGTAATATCGATACTATCAAAATAAATATTACCATTATCAATAGACTCTAATCTATTTATACATTTTAACAATGTACTTTTGCCACACCCTGATTTTCCAATTATGGAAACAACTTCACCTTGGTTTATTTCAAAATTGATATTCTTTAAAACCTTATTGTTATTATACTTTTTTGAAACATTAACCAATCTCAACATTATTTATCACCCCTTGCATAATTTCGTGGGTTTATTTTTTTATATAATAAATCTAAAATTTTACCTATAAAATAACATAATATAAAATAAATTATTGCAGTTATTATCAAAGGGAAAAATGCTTCATAAGTCCTATTTCTAATTATATCACTTGCCTTTGTGAGATCCATAATAGATATATAACCAGCTATAGAAGTTAACTTCACTAATGATACAACTTCATTCTTATATACTGGAATTGTATATGTTAAAGCCTGTGGCAAAATAATATATTTAATAGTTTGAAATTTACTAAATCCAAGAGCATAAGCTGAATGAATTTGTGAAATGTTAATAGAATCCATAGCACCTTTAACAGTTTCAGAAACATATGCAGAAAAATAAATAGAAAATGTAATAACAGCAACCAATATAGGTTCAATATTTATTTTTCCAAAAACAACATAATAAGAAGTTAAAAGTAATACAGTAATTGGCACACCTTGCATAACTTGCACGTAAAATTTTCCTATTTTTCTTAATATTTTCAATTTATTTTTGTTTATACAATAAATTATTATTCCTAACAATGTTCCTAAAATAATAGATGCTATAGAAATAATTGTAGTTGATATAAATCCTTGCAACAATAATTTGTATCTTTGTTCTTCTATTACTGTTCTAAAAAAACTAACTACTATATTATTTATTAAAACATTTATTTCACTTTTAAAAATAATAATCAAAATACTCAATAACAATATTATTAATAATATCTTTAATTTCTTCTTCATATTTTACCCATTATTATTGTCTTGTAACTAATACTATTCCACCTGTATAATTTGGTTCTGAGAATAAAACTACTTTTTGTCTTTCTTCTGTAACAATTATAGAACAACCAGCTATATCCACTTTACCAGATACTAGAGCCGTTATCATACCTTCAAAAGCCATTTCAACTATTTCTATTTTATATCCTAACTTGTAACCAATATAATTGATTACATCAATATCATATCCAACAATTCTATTATTTTTCATATATGCAAATGGTGCAGATCCAGATACTGTTGCGAATTTTATGGTATCAGTATATTTATAATCATATTTTTCTAATTCTTTTTTTTCTTCAATATCTCCAAACCATTTCTCTTCTAATTTTGTTAATGTACCATCATTTTTCATTTCTAAAATAATTTCATCCACTTCTTCTTTTAAAGTCGTTTTTTGCGGATTTATAGCAAAAGCATAACTATCTATTGTCATCTTTTCATCTAAAATTTTTAAACCTTCATTATTTCTTAAAATTTCTTTGGCAAGTGGTTCATCTGTTAAAAAAGCATCTATCTTTCCAGATTTTAGAGCTGATATTTCATCACTATAACTATTATAATAAGCTGTGGTTGCACTTTTTATATTATTTTTTAGTATAATATCATATTCTGAACCTGTATATACACCTATTTTAGCATTTGACAAATCTTCACGACTATTTATAGATTTTACATTATTGCTGCATCCAGAAATTAACAAACAAAATATTATTAATACTATACAACTAAATTTTTTTAACATGTTTTACACTTCTTTCCTTTATATCTTTATCTGTTTCAATGACAAATTTATCAAATATGGATTGCATTTTTGTTAAAGTTTCTGTTTCATTTCTTCCCATTACTTGAACCCAACCAGAAGCGTCGTTTCCTACTCTTCTTTTAACTTGATACTCACCTATTTTTGCAAACATTTCACCTTGTATAACACCATCCATTCTTAATAATTCATCTAATGATGTTACATTTGTTATAATACCTTCCTTATTAGGTAAATATAAATCTCCTACACTAATTATCTTATCACGATAATTTAGTTCAACTTTTTTATCCATCATAATATCTATTAACAATTCGTAAATATTTATTCCATAGGATAAACTATGATTAGTAGTTGCTTGACACCCAGGTAATCTCCAACCTAATTCGCTAGGCATTACTTTTCCATCTTCACTTATAAAAACTTCAATTGTCATAACACCGTTTTTTAAGTTCATTCCAGAAACTATCGTTTGAATTAAATCTTTAGGAACAAACTGAAAATATTCAGGGATTTTAGGAACTGTCATATGGCAATTTAAATTATTGCCAATTGAAGCCCATATAGTAGCATTAGGAATATATGTAACATAAGAATCCAGGACTTTACCATCTTGCACAATACTTTCAATAGACCATTCATGATCATCACAAAATGATTCTACCATATACTTATTAGGTTTTATTGATACTGATAAATTTTCAATATCTTCTAAAGAATTTATAATATATGTATCTACACTATTCATTCCTCTTCTTGGCTTGAAAACAATTCTTTTTTCACCATGATTATTAAAAAAATTCACTATATCTTGTTTATTTTCTATTGCTGAAAAAGTGACAGTATTTAATCCTATTTCATTAAATCTTTCTTTCATATTAACTTTATCTCTTACCCACAATACTTGTTGTTCTGTTAAGGATGGTAAATTTAATAATCTAGCAAAATTATTAGCATATTCTAAATAATACTCTGAATCATTCAAAAAATTAGTTGGATTAAGTTTTTTTTCATCACACCATTTTTTTAATTTACCAACTTCTTGAATGATGTCATTTTCATAATTAGCAACAAATACATTATATTCTTTTGTTTGTTCTAAATATTCTTTTGAGAAAAATTTTAAATTTTTAGTTGTTCTTAAAATTATTATATTTAAATCTTCTCTTGCAAACAAAGTCTTCGATAGAGGGCATTCCATTTCCTCAAAATATAATAAAGTTTTCTTCATCTATATTCTTCTTTCTACTTTTTTTACCAATTTATTTAAAACCTGCCCTTGAATTTCTTCGTCAGAAATATATTTTATAAGTAAATCTGGTTCTGTTAGTTCCACTTCCATTATATATGGTCTATTGTTTTCTAAAACAATATCAATTCTTGCATATAAATATCCAGAAAACTCAGGAATATTTGAAACTTGTGTTGCCAAATTTAATACACTTTTGGGAACTGTCGTTAAATATTCAGCCCGTTTTTTTTCTCCTAAAACTCCAGGAAATCTTAATATATTATGTGTATTAATTCCATCTATAAAAATACAAGAATATTCACCATTATTAATTCCAGAAACAAAAGGCTGTATCATTAAACCATTATCAGATTGTTGAAGTATTATTTCATATTTTTTTCTAATTATTTCATCTATTTCCTCATTTAAATCAAACTTATATGTGTTATTTCCACTTCCCGATATTATGGGCTTTACAACAAATTTTTTTCCATAAAAGTCTAGCTTATTCCAATCAATTGATTCTTTAATTATTGTTGTAGGAATATATGAAATACTGTATTTTCTTAATATTTCAAATTGTACATCTTTCCTTATATTATCCATTATTATATTCACATCATTAAATAAAGTTAAATTAATTGCTTTAACAAACAATAACCATTCTTTAAATTTTTCGTAACAATCTTGATAGCCCCAAACAGATCTTAAAATTAAACAATTATATTCATTATAATTAATTTTGCTATTTTGCCATGAAATTATTTCAGCATCTATTCCATGTTTAATTAATTCTTTTTGAAGTAATAAATCTTCTTTAATTTTATTCTTCCATTTATCACAAGATACAATCCCTACTTTTTTCATAATTCATTTCAACTTCCTTAAACATCTATTCATTGCTCCAAAATGTTCAACTAAATCTTCACGTGATAAAGCTGTAGTAACTCTTCCTACTAATTGCTCTGAATTGGGCCATGAAATAGATTGCCCTAATATTATTTTTATTTTTTCTTGTTCATACATATATTTTAATAATTCACTTTCATTTGAAATTATTCTTCCATAATCACTTTTTTTATTTTTTAATCTCGTATAATCTAACATTGCAAAAAATCCTGATTCTGGTATTGTTCCGTTTACAAATTGAACTCCAGGAATACCTTCCATAATTTCTTTTACATTAAAATCATTTTTTGCATATTTTATAATATCTAATTCTATTTGATGTCTAATTTGTGAATCTTCAATTGTATCCAAACCTTGTATTAAAGATTTTAATAATTCTAATCTATATTTATATTCACCAATAATTGGATTAAAATATTTTTCATATTCTATATTTCTTTTTTCTGTTGCATTAAAAGCACCTGCTAATGCTTTTCCTTGTAGAACGGGAGAAGAATCCATCGTTTGAAAAATATAATTTCTTATTCCTCTTATTATTATTTCATTTGCTACTACCATGCCGGAACGTATTGAAGCCATTCCGTAACTTTTTGATAATCCAGTTATAGTTATTGTATTATCAAAATATTTTTTATATGTTCCCATAGGCTTTGATAAATTATTTCTATCATATGTTAAATCTCTATAAATAATGTCGTCTATTACAAACACACCTTTTTCTAAACATGCATTACCTATTTGTTCTAATAATTGAGAATTTTTTTCACTCATAACTTTACCTAATGGATTATGTGGATTCTCATTTAAAAAGGCAACAACTTGTGGAGTATAAGATAATTTACCATTATATTGTCTTTTTAATTTCAAATTAATCTCATCAATTTTTTCAGATAATTTCTGAGGATTTACATACCAATTATCATCTTCCGACAAAGGTAAAATTTCTACAGTTGCTCCAACTGTTCTCTCAGGAACAAATGTAAACAATCCATAGTTAGGGCCTGTCATTAAAATAACATCATAAGGTCTTGCAATAATTTTCATAATAATATTAAATGCCTGCGTTGTTGATATAGTAAAAATAATATTATCATGATTAATACCATTATTACTCTTAAATCCTTCTTTTATTAAATACTCAGCTATTATTTTTCTCGATTTTTCATCGCCAGCAGCCATAGGATAATCAGACAGTTTATCTAATTGTATTTCTTCTATTAATGCTTCTTTACACAATGGAAACGCAGGAGTTCTCATTGGACTTCCTCCACCTAAAGATCTAGAACTTAAATTTTTTATCCTATCATTTTCCAAAACATATAAATCATTACCGTACAATTCAAAAGCATTATAAATTTTTAAAACTTCTGGAGAAAATGTTTTTCCATCTTCTCTCCCCCCTAAATTAGGCAATCCCCTAACAAAGGATTTTAATACTGGATTCTTTTCAATTACTCTTTCTAATGATTTAAATTTTTCCATAATTAGTTTCCCCCTTCTTAATTCTTTTTAACTATAATACACATTGAATATTCAAATTTAAGTATATCTTTAGAAAACCATTTTTCTTTGATACTTAAATTATTATTCTTTATTTGATTTTTTAAATTTTCCCAATTCACTATTTTACGGGATGTTGCAGCAATTTCTAATTTGTTATTATTATTTTACTTTTCTAGATGCTTCATCTATATCTGAAACATGTTCATACTTAACATCATTTAATACACAAATCAAGTAAATAAATTGAATCTCCTCCTTCTCCACAACCTAAATCTAAAATTTTATCCATTTTGTTTATTTTATATTTTTTTATACATTTTAAAACTTCTGGTGTATTTTCTTTTGAAGACAAAAACATACCATTTTTATAAACTTGTGAATATCTACCTACGTAAGTTTTATAATAATTAATTTCTATTTTATCATCTTTACATGTATCGAATTCTTTGTTGAAAATTATATTTGCCTTAAATATTTTTGTATTTTTCATAATACACCTCTTATTTCACCAAAAAAATAGGACATGAAAGCGCAAGTGCTTGCCATATCCCATATTCGGTATCTTATATTGCAATTATTAAGGGCAAACACCCATCAAAACTGTGCTCTATTATACAATCATTTCTTTAGTTTGTCAATTGTTTTGCAACAAAAAAAAATCTATCGCAACAAAAAAATCTATCCTGCAATTTTTTTCACACAATAACTTATGAGTTTCTTTTTATTTTATATGCTGATATAATATTTTTAGAAAGGATGATTTTATGGAAACAAGAGATCTATATGATGTTCACCGCAATTTAATCGGTAAAACAATTAAAAAAGTTGATAAAATCCCAAATAATACTTACATAATGATGGTAGTGATTTTTATTCAAAATAATAATAATGACTTTTTAATTCAAAAAAGATCATTAGATAAAGGGGGAAAATGGGCTACTACAGGTGGGCATCCTAAATCTGGAGAGCCAAGTTTGCAAGGTATTATAACCGAAGTCGAAGAAGAATTAGGAATAAAAATTAATAACCCAACCTTATTCAAACAAGCAAATGGGAAAAACACTATTTGTGATTTATACTATATAAAGGATGATATAGACATATCAAAGATGACAATTCAAAAAGAAGAAGTTGAAACCATAAAATGGGCTTCTATTGATGAAATTAATAATTTAATGAATAATGGTGAATTTAACAAGGGACATTACATGATGTTCAAAGACTGTTTGGAATTTTTAAATAAATAGAAAATTGAATCACTAAAAAAATAGAATTATGTTTATTAAATTGTTATTAAAGAATGGGATGAAGCATTTAACCTAGCTGACAATTTATGTGATAATCATAATAAAGCACAGAATATTGCAAAAAGCTAAAATGGAAGGAAGAAAATAATATGGAACACAAAATGAAATTACAAACTGAGTATTATAACTTTATACTTAATGGTACAAAAAGAATTGAAATTAGACTTTTTGATGAAAAAAGACAGCAAATTAAAATTGGAGATACTATAAGATTTTTAAAAGAACCTGAATTAACACAATCTTTTAATGCTAAAGTTATTGATTTATTAAGATATAATTCTTTTGAAGATATGTTTAAAGATTTTGACATTTCTGTTTTATCAGATAAATCTATGACAAAAGAAGAACTAATTAATGTCCTTGAGCAATTTTATACAAAAGAAAAACAAGAACAATATGGTGTTTTAGGAATTAGAATTGAATTAATATAAAAGATGGCTATCTCTTTTCAAAACCATCTTTTTTGTTTAAATTTAAATTTTTAATATTATAAAATTTTTTTCATACTTATATAAAGATTCATCATTCTTCCACTAACCAATAAATTATCATTTAGTCTAACACAATATCTAAAACACAAACAATTCTATTTATCAATGTCTTTTCTTATATTTGCAAAATTATGCTTAACATATTTACCATTATCAAAAATTATATATTTCTTTTGACCAATGAAACTAATCCTATTGTCAGAAATAATGATTGCATCCTCTTCTGGCAGATATATTGTTTTATTACCCTTCGAAAATTTCATTAAATAATTATTATTTTTTTTGAAATTTGAATTATTTAAATGACATAATATTGAATAATTACTTAAATAATTAAATCCATCAAACTCTCTTAAACCCACATAATTGCCATCATCTAATAAACAACTATTAATGCTTTTTCCAAAAATAATGGCACCTGCACTTCCACCAAATACAATTCCATCATTATTTAAATATTCTTTTATCTTCTCAAAATTTGAATTATCTTTTACAGCTTTTAATAATTTATAAGTATTACCACCACCAATAAATAATGCACAATAATCTTTAAAATTCTTTTTAGATAATTCTAATGAATTTCTAACCATATCAAAGTTTTTTATACCAATTAACTTTATTTCTGAAGAAAACCATTCTTTGCATGAGTCATATTTATCTTCATTCATGGCAAGTGGTATATATAATATTGGTTTTGATTTATCAATGGATGAAGAAAATTTATGCAAAGCGAATTTAATTTGATTACCGGATCCACCACCACATAAAAATAATTTCATATAATCACCTTCTTACTAGTTTTCTAACTTTTTCTACATCAACACCTGAAACTATAATTCTTTTAATAAATTCATCCCTAGGTATATTAATATTAATCCCTGAAATATTTTCATATCCTTCTTTTGCTAGCAAATCAATTATATACCTATTGCCATTTACATAAAAATATGACAATTAATATGATAAAACCTATAATAAAATTTTTTGATAATTTTATCAGTATTTTGTTACAAAAATTAAACTTTTGCAACAAAATTGTTTCATGCCTTAGAAGTTATGTTAATAGTAAAATATTTCTAAATTATTATCATTTAATATCTAAAAAACCATTATATTCTAGTTTTATCAAACTATCATCTATAATTAAATTCATTTTAATTTGATTGTTAATAATATTACCAAATTCTAAATTTATTTCACTATCTATAAAATCAATAAAGGTTTTGGTATCAAGTATTTCTATCATCGTTATTTTAGAATTTGATTCAGTTGCTAATTCAATATACTTTTTATTTTCTATATTTTTAAGTTTTTACAGTTCATATAATTTTTTAATTAAGAAACAAAACCGGTAATTAAATATTTTATTTGGAAATTAAACTTTCATTGTTAAATTAAGATGTTTCTAATTTCTTTAATATCGAAGCATATCAATTTAGTTATAAGTTCTAATTCAGGACAAAGCCTCATAGAATACTACAAATAAGAAACAAACAAGCTAAGAGCCGGTGATACAATGATTGAGTATGATACAATATTGGACTATATGCCTAAAAACGGGCTTAGAACCGTGGTGCATCAAGGTCTTAAAAATGCTGGATTTAATGTGGATGAAATCCGCATCCGAACAGACAGACCGCTGTCTTTTGTTTCAGGTAACAAAATATATTTTGTGAAGCCTGACGGCGCTCTAACTGCTGGAATGGATAAGGGCTTTATTGTTGAGAGATTCAGCCTGAATACTTTGTTCCGTTCGATATGTGAAAATTCTGTTTACGCATATTTGGATGAGATAAGGCAGGGGTTTGTAACTCTCCGCGGCGGTCACAGGGTGGGGTTTGTAGGCAGGGCAATATGTGACAGTGATGGCAGAATTGAAAATTTTCGTGA
>ERZ825896.1940-NODE-1940-length-21370-cov-5.467136_pt1 | contig 21370 bp, 20 predicted proteins | sample MGYA00519858_ERZ825896 | MGnify/ENA primary metagenome ERZ825896 (study PRJEB31778, sample SAMEA3449214) | human gut metagenome | biome: human gut; feature: human-associated habitat; material: faeces | place: United Kingdom | collected 2010/2012 ...
AAACTACCTTTGTAACATCCTGTGTCGCCTTATAAATAAGTACATCCCGATACCATATCATAATAATATCCAGATAATCGTTAATCTCCAATTTATATGCGCTAATCCGTTTAATCGCCTTCACAACCTCATTCAGATCCATCTCATCGATATATTTCAGAAGCTGCACGGCTTCCTCACGGATTTCATTAAAATGCTCCGAATTTGCCAGCATAATTGCCCGTCCCATATTTCCCTTATAATCCGGCACTTTTACAGTCTCCATCAGATACTTCTTAATCAGCGTATCCTTAATATTGCGCAGCTTCAGCATCACACACCTGGAAGTAATGGTAGGAAGCAGCATCTGGGCATTCTCCGTCAGCAGGAAAATCACCGCGTACTCCGGCGGTTCTTCAATCGTTTTAAGGAGGGCGTTCTGTGCCTGGGGCGTCATCAGATCCGCCTCACTGATAATATAAATCTTATAAGGCCCCTGATAGGGCTTAATCATAATATCATTATTGACCTGCGTCCTGACGTCTTCCACACTAATTGTATTCGGCTTTTCGTGGGTTACATGGATAATATCCGGATGGTTGCCACTCTCTGCCCGCTTTACAGGAATGACATTCATTGTACGGGTCAGGTCCGTCCTTCTCACACTGAAGCGTCGAAGCGAAAAGATTTGCCAGCATCTTCTTGCCGGAACCCCGCTCGCCATTCAGGATATAAGCATGTGAGACCTTATCTTCACTGACTGCATTCCTTATATAATTAATTATGTCTTTGTGTCCTACCACGTCTTTAAAGCTTCCCATTGTGTATTACCTCGATAATCTCTTCTAAGCATTGTTCTTTGTCATCATTTATAAATCTTCTTGTGATTCCCAGGCGGTGCAGATTTTCTTCTGCAAAATCTTTCTCATCCGCAAGAAATCTTCTGCACATCTCCCCGTACTTGGGCGACCTCTGCATCCGCTCCCTCCCAAGCGCCCGGGACAGCCGTTCTCCGGCTTCCACCTCTATATAAATCGGCGCCAAAGATTCCGCGCCGTAATATTCTCTCATTTTCTCATAGGACTCCAGCGTTCCTATCATCAGATAATCCGCAGTCCGGACATCAATCTGCCCATCATCCACCGTAAAATATTTCCAGACACCGTGCACCGTATGATAGGCGCGCATCTCAATCACTCTGCCTGCCGCCTCAAGCTCTGCCAGACGGCTTTCTTCTACAAAATGATACTCTCTTCCGTTCTCTTCGCCCTCACGGATCGGGCGGGTCGTATAAGGGATTACGGTTCGAAGCTCCGGCAGACGGTGCCTGATCTCCCGAAACAAGGTATCCTTCCCCGCCGAACTTTTTCCCATGATATAATATATTCTACCCATTTTCTAAAACCTCAATGTATCCTTCTTCTCCTTTTAATCCCTCAATGGTAAATCCAAGAGTATGATAAGCAGCACACATATCTGCAATTTCTTCTGTAATCCGTTCGCCCGGGACAATCAACGGAATCCCCGGCGGATAAAGATATGCATACTCCGTGGAAATATATCCCGCCGCTTTCTGCCACGGAACAAACTGCACACCGTGCGCCTTTGCATTTTCCAAAAGCGCTTCCAATTCATAGCTGGTATAGACCATCTCCGCCGCCGGAAGTCTCCCGCATACGCGCTTCCTTATCGGCATATCCTTCCATCTTCCCTCCAAAACCTGAGCGTCAATGGCAAACAAAGCATCTCTCAGCCTGTCAAATCCTTCTTTTGTATATGACTCAAAAGAAGTGGGATTCAATGGCGCATAAGGGCTGTCGATAAAAACAAAATCTCCTTGCCCTGCTCCTTCACAAGCTTCCTCAAAGTCTCCATCCATAATCGTAATTCCTTGAAGATATCTGGAAACCTCCATGATAATACTTTCATCTACGGAAGTTCTACGACTATTATTATATGGAACATTAAATAAACCCTTGCCATTTACACGATACAGTCCGTTAAAGCAGTGTTTATTAATAAATACAAACAACGCAGCCAACTCCACATCATACTCTGCTTTCATCAATTTATCATTGTAATGTTCTCTAAGTGAATAATAATATTTCTTACCGTCTTCCCACATAGCTTCATCAAGTTGCTTTACTGCCGCCAAAAATGCCTCTGGTGCATTACATATTTGCCTATATGCATTTATTAACGCCTTATTAATATCATTTATCAAAGCATTTGTCGGCAACAACTCAAAAATCACTGCTCCACCACCTACAAACGGTTCAAAATAACTATTATATTTTTCAGGCATTCTCTCCTTTATCTGTGGAAGCAGCTGACGCTTTCCGCCAGCCCATTTCACAAATGGAGCAACACTTGAATTACTCATCTTAGTTCCTCTTCTCCAAATACCTTTAAAGGCAAATTTTATATTTCCATTATACTTGCTTATTTCAAAAAAAACAACTACTACATTGTTTTTTTGTTAATTTTTGTGAATCAAACTACTTTTGAAACACAAATACATACTCGTGAGCTAACAGAAGAAAACCATTATTCTTCCTCTTCCAATAATCTGTAAAACGGCAATTATGTTGCTCTTTAATAATAATTTCCTGATTTGTGAATCCTGCTTGCAAAAAGCACTCCATCAATCGGAACCCTAATGGGATGACTTTTCCGTGTTTTCTCACATCCCCTATCATCACAGCACACATTTTGCCTTTTTTTAATATGCGAAAAAGTTCCTCAGCCACCTTGTTTATTTCAGTCAAAAAATCGTCCACTTCAAGCAGCGAAATATCTCCTTCTATTCCATTACTATATCTAATAATATTGGCATATGGCGGATGTGTACATATTAAATCAATACTATTATCTTTAATAAAATGTAAATTTGCAGCATTCCCATTGCATGTATAAACTTTTGAACTCGTGTCACATTGGAATTGTAAATTCGCATCAGAAATTGAAACAGATTGCGGGTTGATGTCAACACCTACCGCATTACGATTCAGTAGTTTTGCCTCCACTAAGGTTGTTCCACTACCCATAAATGAATCCAATACCCAATCACCAGGGTTAGAATAACGAAGTATCAGATTTCTTGGCACATATGGCGACCAATTTCCACGATATTTTCCTGTATGGGTTGCCCAGTTACCTCTGTCGGGAAATGACCAAATTGTCGTTGATTCAAGTTTAAAATTGTTGGGTTGTAATCTTATAAGTCATACCTCCTTTGTATTTTGATTTGTCTATTGTAACTCAATTCCGAAATAAAATCTACCACTTTTCCCTTTCACTATAAGTGAATTTCAAAAGAACTGATTTCATGTAATAATATTCACAAATAGTGAAAGAGGTAACGATATGCATTTTAGTAATGATACTGACCTATATCGTGTTATAGGTGCAAATATAAAATATTACAGAGAACAAGCAAATTTGACGCAAGTACAACTTGCCGAACAGGCTAAAATCAGCACCAGCTATCTCTCCAAAATCGAAGCTGCTGGATGCAATAAGAGTCTATCTATTTCGGTGCTTAATCAGATTGCAAATGTACTTGGTGTTGAGATTAACGAATTTTTTAATTAAGGAGGTATAGCATATGTCAAGAACCCCAAATACCCATGGTGGCGGAGCCCGCACAAACAAAAACGGCTTGCACTTTGAACAAACCACATCTTTAGATAATGCATTATGTAATGCTGGCTACAAGGTTACTAATTATGAGGTATATCGAGGCTCCCAAAAAATCGGTATGTCTGTTCCTCAGAAAAAATTATATACCTATTTTCTTAATCCACATGGCATCCAGTACGCTGACTATAATTCCAAAGAATGGCGACCAGACGAAGCCTTTATTAATTTCGAAAACAACACCGTCTATATCATAGAAAAAAAATTCCAAAATTGCGCCGGTTCCGTCGATGAAAAATTGCCTGGTTGTCATTTCAAAAAACTTGAATACCAAAAACTATTTAATCCATTAGATTTTAAAGTAGAATTTATTTATCTGTTTAATGATTGGTTTTTAGACAAACGATATCGTGATACGCTAGACTACATAAAAAGTATGGGATGCCATTACTTTTATAACGAAATCCCTTTAGCCTTTCTTGGATTATAGTTGCCTTATATTAATATAAATTTTTGTTATCGTCCAACCTCCTTAAATTTATCCAATATATTCTCCTGATAACTGGCAACACCATACTCTTTCATGAGGTTAGCCACGGGAAGTAATTCTTCATCTTTAATTCTTTCTAATATTTTTTTTCGTTTATCAGAAATATATTCTTGAGAAATGCCTTTTCTATAATCCTCTAATTTCATATGCCAATAAACAAAATTTCCTCTGTAATATTGCCGCAGTTTTTGTGCAATCAAGAGTCCCTCCGGATCCAAATCTCCGGAATAATAGATTTTGACATTTGATTTAGCAAGCAAGTCAAGCACAAGAATACTGGCAAGCCTTGGCTGCCCATTCATGCACATACACGATTTTTCTTTGCAAATAGCAGCAAACACGGATGGATTTTCCACTACATAAATTTCGTTATCAATACACTCAATGGATTCCCACTCCGATATTATGTTTAATGGAACTTGCACCATGTTTTTCTCTGAGAAAAATCCCAACATTCCCTGATGTTCACTTCTATCTTTTTTCATTGCCCTGACCTGATAAAGAATTGCATAATTTGAAATATCATCGATCAGGATACCGGCAAGCAGATAACTTTTCTGCCTTTTGTAAGCAGGAAACAAGTCAGATGATTCAACTACTAATCCTCTTTGCTCCAAACTAATTAAAATCACCTGATATAAAATATTTCCTTCTGTTGTTCCCATATCAAACGCATGTGGATTCCCGGATATCTCTGCTGCAAAAACCGGCAAATATATTTTTTGATTTTTCCGGTATGGCAAAGCATTATATACTTTTGCACAAAGCCATAAAAGCCGGTTCCATTGCTGCAAGTTGTTTTTCTCATATGATTTCAAAATCGCGTTAAACAGTGCAAAACATTTAACCGCAGGCGTTTTGGCAAACTGTGCCAAGAAATCTTCTTCAATCAGCTTTTTCTTTTGCTCTTTTTGTTTCACTTCCTCAGTTTTTCCTAGAAGTGTTTTCCCAAAAAAAGCAGTTAAAATTTCTTCTGGTGTAACCAAACTATATTTACTGTTTTTTAGTGCTTTTTCGAACTTTTCTGAGGAAATCGTCACGCTTTTTTTACCATGAAAACTTTCTGCAAAAAAACCTTCTAATTCTTCAATTTCAGAACAAGACAAATTTTTAAGCGTAATCCTGCCGGAAAATTTCCCGTAAGAATAATATTTTTTTTCAAAGCCCAAAAAGAGCCTTTTCCATACCGCATTTTGTTTAAAATACAAAACACACTCATTTAGTATGTTGTTATCATTTTTCTGATTTCTCAATTTCAATTCCTCTTTGCTCTACTTTCTCTTCATCATCCAGCAATTCTTTACCCTTTCCATTCCATAAGTATGGCATTACAGTTACAAATTTTGCATTTTCCGGGCGAATCAGCTGATAAATAGCCAATGCATCCAATGTATCACAGTCGCCCCACAGTACTTGTGAATTAATAATAAAATCAAATTGAAACTGTGTCATAAGACGGAACATATCGCGGATATTTCTATTATCTACACCTGCAAATGCCTCGTCCAAAGAAATGAGCCTTGGTGCGTCATCCCTGCCACCTTGGTATTTTGCGACAACTGCTGAAAAAAGCGGCACATACATTGACATCGCTTTTTCACCACCACTGAATGTACCGAACACACTATTGGTAAGTTCTTTTTGCCGTTCCCCACTTTTTTGTGAAAACAGCTGAAATTCAAACCATTTTCGATAATCCAGCGTTTCTTTCATAATCTGATAAAATGAAATCATCCCCGCGCTATCTCGTGCATTGCGTCTGGCTTCCTCAACTTTTGAGCGGAAATGAGCCGATAATCTTGCTGCTTCCCCTTCACTCATTAAACGATAGTCTTTCTTTAAAAGTTCAACTAATTCTCTTGTATCCAGCTGTTCTTCCTTTTCTGCTGTTTTGCTTCTCCACCTGAGACTTAATTTTAAGCCACTTGATGTATCCATACCGTTCATAAGTACATTCATTTTCTTCACCCAGGCATTGGAAGCATTTATTTTGCCTCTGATTTTACGGCTAACCGTATTTGCCAGAATATCCTCAAACAACTCACGATCACCATCCTTAATCAGGCTTTCTAATTCACTAATATCCTCATCTAAATACAAAAGCAAACTTGAAAAAGAAACCTTTACCCCCTGATACCGTGCGGTGATATCCAGACGTTTGGCTAAATACTCATCCGGCTTCTGCTCCCCATCGGATTCAGCAAATAACTCGTTTTGTGTCAATTGATACTCTGTAAGAAAACCTCTGTTTTCAAAGTATACCCTGTTAAGATCACGTACAACATCATCCTTTTCCACATTTTTGACATCGGTTATTAAATACTCGTATACATGTTTTGCATCTTCTAAAATTTCATCCGGAACAGCCACATACTGAAGTTTTCTTTCTTCCTCATAGCATTTCTGATAATACTCCATTTTCTTTTCATACTCTGCTATTTTATCCGCATTGTTTGTCCGGCTTTCTGTCAACAATTTTGCTTCATCGATCTTTTTTGTCTTTTCTGCAACACATTTCTGCAATTTTTCCGGATAAGAATGTAACCAAAAAACACAAGCATCCAATCGCTCTTTAATTGATTCATAATCCGTTAATTCCAACTGCTTTTGTATGGATGTTTGTTCCTCTTCTTTTATTCGAATCTGCTTTTCGATATCTGCAATGTCATAGCGAAGGTTATCCATATCATAATCCAACATTTCCAGATGCTCTTTGCGCTCCTTAAGATATTCCACACTGCGCAAAAACATCTCATGAGCGGATTTTAAAACCGTTAAATCTTTATCATATCGTTCTGCCGCCTTCTTTGCCTGATAGAAAACATCATATGAACAATGCAAATACAGTTTTTCTGCAATTTCCAACACCGCTTTTTTCTTTTGTTTTAACTCCTCTAGAAAAATTGATAATTCCTCACCCAATTTATCATTTTCTTCGTGAAGAATCTCATATTTTCTCTCTTCTTCCAAAAGAATTTTTACCGCGTTACGCATATGGGTATCATCCGGAAACTGGTCAAATTCACTTTTAAGAACATCCTTTCTTGTCTCTAAAAGCTGTTTTTGCTGTTCCAGCAGTGCCCGCCTTTCTTCCAATTGTGCTATTTGATTTTTACACTCGTCAATCTTCATCCGACGCTGTCTTTCCCGCGCCCTTCTTCCTAAAAAGCCTGCCTCATGTTCGCCTGTAATCGTCCCTGTCAGTATGCCCATATGGTAAGTACCATTTGATGAAACAGACAATATGTTTTCTTCATCGTAAGCGATATTTTTAAGAATTCCTGTCATACGATAATTGGAAAAAATATCATTTACTTCTTCATTTAGTTCTAATACGTCAAGCAAACTCTTTTCAACCGATGATTCACTGGCAAATAAATAGCAGTCCTCACAACCTTTAGCCGGAACAAGTACTTGTTCTTTGTACTGCTCATCTACTACAATCGCATCCAAAATCCCCATTTTTAGAAGTGCCTCTTCCAAAAAGTTGCATGCTTTCTCATCCAGCTGTTTTCCAAATTCTATGACTTTGTAAAACTCCTGATAAGGAATTTTCGCATCAGCCAATCGCTTTCTGTTCCGCACTACAGCTTCACTTCTTTGTGGCGTTGGTTCCTTTTGATTTTCCCATTCGTTTAGTTCACTTTCTGTTTCTTTTATTTCCTCTTTTACTGCCGCATATTCAACAAGAGCTGCACTTATTTTGGTCTCAAAATCTACCTTTTTTTCAATCCATTTGTCTGCCACTTTCTGGCGAATACCGGCAAAATCCGAATCCAAATGATAAGAATCTGCAAACACACTAAACTCACGCAGCATATCCTTTTCAAGTTTTAATTCGCTATTTTCTTCATTCCATTTGTATAGGGACTCTTTCCATTCATTTTCGGCCTGAACAAGTGCTGCCTCACATTCGGATATTTTTCTTTGAATAGAATCCATTTCGCGAATCTGACGCTCTCTTTTCTGAATCATTTCCTCTTTTTGACGATCCAGAATCTGCAATTTTTGCAACAAATCTTCTCCCTCTGAAATCTGTTCAAAGGTATTCTTAAACTGCTCCTTATGAAGTTCAAATTTATAGGCATTTTCAATATTCCCCTGTAATTCTTCTGCCATAAATGCAAACTCCTGAAATCCCATTGTATCCGCTTCTTCCTGCATATCTTCCAGCAATGAGTTGATTTCTGTTTCTTTATCAAACTTTCTATCTTCCTCATCTTTTATCTGCGTTTTTGCATCAACATACTGCTCTTGTTTGGATGCCAAAAATTTCTCTTTGTCATCCTTATTTCTTCTCTGTTCTTCCAGTTCCTTAGAAAGCACGGAATCCCTCATTTTTAACGCAACCGCATCACTCTTATTTAACGATTCTTTTTCTTTCTCCATTGCTTCCCTTTTCGCGTTAATCTGTTCAATCTTACAAGTAAGTTGTTCGATTTTTTGAACACACTCTTCATGATTTCTTTCATATTTTTTCTGCAGTGAAACAATCTCCTGCAATTTTATCCTTGTCTGCTCATATCGTGCTGCTTTATCACAAAGAATAATCTTGTTATATTTTGAGAAAACAGCATTGATTTTTTCTGCTGCTGCTTTCGCTTCTTTTCTACTTTTAAGATTCATACTCATGGTGTCCATATTTTCAATTGCTTCTGACATCGGACGCAAATCTTCATCAGAAAGCGGCTGCAAAGAATCACTTAATATATCATTAATTACGGACGGCTTAAAATCTTTTGACAATTTGGGCGTACGCAGCTGAATGAGCAAATCAACCATTTCCTTGTATTCATCCACAGTTTCAAACCCAAAAATCTGTTTATTAACATACTCCATGTAATCAGCCTGACGGTCAAATACTTTCCCTCCCTGTAAAATGCGGTTTTCCAACTCTTTTTTTGAAAGGGTAACTTTTTCACCCATTTCTTTATACAAAAAGAAATCCTTTCCAATACGTCGTCCATCCGTAAGACTAAAGTACCATTTATCCAACGGTTTTCCACGTCTTGCACGAATTCCCATTCCAATTGTAAGATAAGTTTCACTATCTTTTCTCCTGAATTCTAAATACAGATAACCGGTTCTCTCTTCCCTTCCATCGTTTTCTTCTAAAAGGTAGCTGCTCATTTTACGGTCTCTTGAACCAAAAGGATCCAGGCGCTCCGGACTCATATTTCCATCTAATAAAAGTGGCACAACACTCTGCATGGTTACTGATTTTCCAGATCCGTTGGAACCACGAAGAAGCATGCGCCCCTTCACAAAAGGGAACTCCTGCTCATCGTAATACCAAAAATTTATAAGACCAATTTTATTTGCCTGCCATCTTCGATTCATCTTTGTCACCTCCTAAGTAATCCTCCGGGTAGCCGCCTTTTAACTTTCCAGCCAATGGGCATACACGCACCTGCTGGGTATCTTCCTCACTCTTTACAAACATAAAACGAGTCATCTCATCGATTACATTCCGAACAAATTCGCCCTCCGGCATTTCTCTGTACAACTTTGAAAATCCCGAACCATATTGTTTCTTTACTTTACAAATCAGTGCTTCAAAATTTACTTTATCCACTACACACATCTCATCCTGGCGCAGGTTCCATTCTTTATTTTCTATTTTCTTCCTTATCTCACCAAAACACAAAAGCAAAATATCCGCCAGCGAATTATTACCGGGAAAAACTGCGCCAATCCTGCATTCTTCACCAGACAAAAAATACGCACTTCCACGATGAATATGAATATGAATATGACAGTCAAACATCTGCTCTAAGTCTTCCATTAATCGACGCCTATAATATTTTAGGTATTCAAAATCCTCCTCCGAACCATCTTCCCGATACATCGCCGGAGCAAATAAAAGTCTCTTATATACCCTGTGTCTTCTTGCAAATCCTCTGTCCTCATCCACTTCATACCAGTCACTTTCCATAAAATCTGCTGCACATGTATAATGCATAATGTCTTTTGTAAAATTTCTCATAAAATACTTTGATGCACCTGTGTTTTCATATAAAACCTCTCCACTCACATCGTCCATAAACAAATCATCTGTACCATCTGTCACCGTCACCATTCCCTGTCCGACAACATATCTCAATACGCGAATCAATCTTCGCCGATTCGTGTATACTGTCCAATCCGTAATCTCCCCCGGCATTACTGCTGTCATATATTCTGTAAGCTGCGAAAGCACAAATTGCTCCTGTGCATCTTTATCTTCCAAAAACATAAGTAGTATGCATAAATACACATATTCCTCTTTCGATGTAAATGACTGAATCCCCATAAACGTCTCCGGAATAACCGGTATTTTTTCCATTTTCACTAACATCGAATTATCAATAATCTGGCAGCCGAGTTTTTCTGTTGTGTACTTACGTACCTCACCAACTGCATCACGAATCTGATAATATAAATCTTTATCTTCCGACTTTAACACCCAGCGGCGATTAAAAAGTATTTCTAATGCTTTCATATCGGTTTCTCCCCAAATATCAGTCTCATTTTTGGCATTGTAAAATTACCATCTTCACAATGAACGGTGCATGTTTCACCACCACTTGTTTTTTCTAATTGATAAGTTCTTCCATCATCCGTTCGTGATGAAAAATCAACGGATTCCATCGCATCTGAAATCCATTTTAACAGAATTTCCCGTATTCGCGGTTCAATAACCGGAAGTTCGGAAAAATCAATCACACCATCTTTTTCAAGAAGTCTTATTCTGTTCATTTCCTCTTTTTGCTGTTGCAACATCTTCTTTCGTATTTCCAATTTTTTCTCAGTCGATTCCACAATAGAACTTCTCTTTGTCTTCATGCGGTAAGCACGAATTCTTGGTTTCAATTCAATACAAATCGGTTCTTCTTCATAAACACCCTGATTCATGCTATCGGTTACCCTGTCATAATCACCTGAAATATGAACCGGCCGCTCAATTCCAAATACCATTGCCGACATTTTATGTGCCTCATCCACATCCTCACATTTCATAAAAAGTTCCGCAACTTTTTTATATTCCTCTTTTCGATTTGCCCCCAGTGAATTTTTTTCGCTTAACTCCGCTGCATATCTTGTTATTCTTCTTATGATTTCGTTCGTTGCATCAAATAGCTTAGCTGCTTCATTTTCGTGTCCATCTGTTGCCACAAACCAATTATAAATACTTTCAAAACGACCAATTACATTTTCTTCAATCTGTTTTTTTGACAATTCAATGTCTATTCTGGGAATTGCAAATTGATACGCTGTAACTTTCTCAAATACTTGTTTTTTGGCCTTTTCATCCAGCAGCCGCAAATATTCTTCAATCACTCCCACATTGCGCTGTAATCCCTTGATAAAACTGCGTAAATACTCAATCAAACGATCCTTAAAAACCATAAATTCTTTTGTATGCATCATTTCTTCCGCACGAACACTGTTCAAATCACGAATATAATCCTGGTAATTCTGATTTAGTCTTACAAAATCACTGTTCAAATCATTCCACCACGCATTTACATCTGCCTGTTCTTCTTCAACCATCTTGGAAAATTTTTCTACGTTTCTCCGAATACGCTCCAAAAGTGTTGGTTCTAACGATGCTCCCTCAACCAGTAGATTTTCCAAGCGAAGCACCAAACGCTCAATCTGAACACTATATTCTGAAATCTGATAGCGATACTTTTTATTCTTAAATTCCTCAATAGAAGCAACTTTTTTTGTGTCCTGCATTGTATTCAAATTTTTCCATTCGACAAGCGAAGCCAAATCCTGCTGGCACTGTTCAATCGTATACTCAGACCAGTAAGAATCCTTTTTCATTTCCTCATATACATCTTCCTGATATAACCAGTAATTCAGTTTTTCGTTATTTTCATAAAAAATGCGCATAATACAGCGATATCTGCTAACATTATCCGCATTTAAATATTTTACTTCAGTTAATGGTTTTAATAATTTATCTGATACCTGCACTTTTTCTATATTCCCCTTCTGAATGTGACAATGTCTCATTTTTTCGTACTTTTATTATACTTAAGCAGGGGAACATACGCAAGGGAATTTGCGCAATTTCCGAAAAATTTTTTCTACCATGTAAGCTCCCTTAAATTTCAATTATGCTAAAATCAATCTCTGTATATCCCTATGTTTTTTCAAAACATATCAATCTTCTTTTTCTGTATCCTGAATTAAATTTTGTTTTAGTGCTTCTATAGTTTCTTGATTTTTCCTAAAAATTTGAAGCTGCCTGTACGCCTTTTTTCTCAATATTTTCAATCTTTCAATTTTCGGCACATCCTGCCTTATTAAATCGGCATTTGTATCCTCCAGATTGATGAGCACAACCAATTCTTCCGCTGAAGCAAAATCTCTGATATTAGGAGTTTTTCCTTTTACTCCTTTTTCACTTCTCCATTGTGCTGCGGTTTTCCCGAACAAAGCCATATTTAAAATGTCCGCTTCGGAAGCATATGTATATGCCATTTCCTGTGGAGATAATGTGGGAGTTAGCAAAAATTCCTTTACAGCATCTGTATGAATGCGGTAATTGATTTTGGAAAGTTCTCTCTTTACATCCCAACCAATTGCTAATCGGTTTGCTTCATCTTTCTTTAATCGCTGATAATCTTTGATAATATAAAGCTTAAATTCCGGCGAAATCCAAGAAGCAAACTCAAAAGCAATATCTGTATGAGCATATGTGCCACCATATCGTCCCGATTTTGATACAATACCAATTGCATCTGTTGCTTTTATCCACTGCTGCGGTGTCAACGTAAAAGCATTATCTCCTGACTCTGCCTTAAACCTATCGAATTCGATAGGTTTAAAATTAGGATTGTGAATCTGTTCCCACAATCCTAAGAATGAAATTGTAGAATGGTTACGCATCCAATTGGCAACTATAATAAAAGCATTATCCGGATTTTTATACTTTGCAATATCTGTAAGAGAAATATATGCTTCCTCATTAACAACATCGCCCATTACTCTAATTTCTGTTCCGTTAGCATCTATTTTCATATTCTTCATAGTTCCTCTTCACCCCTCTCATGTTATTTTTCAAATACACTCTATACTTGTGCTACAAGTATAACACACACAATTTCATAAATAAATAATCATTTTCAATCATGGCACCTGCATCTACTGCATTTCCTTAAGTTCTTGCAGACGCATAAGCCATTTCTTGACAGCTCCAGATTTTATCATTCCCATAATAGCGCCATCACAAAATCTCTCGGCTCGCACCATGCCCATAAGTAACGCCATGATACCTTGCGCATCCATATTGGAAACATCGGCATTCTCCATTGAGCGTTGTCCCCATTCGAGACCTCTTTCCTTAAGAAGTTCTCCATATTTTGTCAACTCATATTCCGGATTTTCATCTTCAAACTTATAAACAGCATCTATTAACTCATTAACCACTTCTGTATACTTTGGGTATGGAAAGTGTATAGGATCGTCTTCCGTTCCCTTGTGCTCTTTATCTATTATCCATTCTCCAACACTATCAGTTTCCAATGGTTCTAAAAGCCCAATGAGTTTGTCAAATTTTGTATTTGTCATCCTATTCACCTGCTTCCAATTTGCCTTTAAGTTCTTCTACACTTTAAACATTATCTTCAACTATCCGTTTTAATTCTTTTAACGGTTACATTGTGTCATACCTATTTTAACTCATCCATCAAGTCGGGTTATTCCTCATTTGTCACGTATATATAACTTAAAAATACACTTTTAACCGCACCCGTTTCCCATCTCTATCAGTGTAATTATTTATAATATCTACCAACTTATCAAACTGACACATATTATCTCTTACATTATTATTTGCTCTAAGTTTATCTATTGCTTCTGAAAGACTTTTACCTCCAAAATTCTTGCTAATGATGGTATTTACCGCTTTTACCTGACTAGCAAATGGTTCTCTATCCTTGAATCTACACACCTTTTCTCTAATCTCAAAAATTGGGGTATTCGGTTTTGCATCAATAATAAGAAAAATCCACATAATAGCATTGAATAATTGTTTTGCTACTGGATTCCATACCTCTTCCTGCCTTCTTCTACCATTATTCCCTATATTTCCTCCACCATAACCTCCTGCTACACCTTCTCCATGTAAGGGGTTGAATAAAGGTAAACCTTTGTGCCCTATCAATCTCAGAAAATCTCTTGCTGCACCCATACCACATTGGATAATTTCTCTTTTTCCACTTGCCTTATCGGTCGCATAAAAAATATAATAATCATTTTCAATCATGGCACCTGCATCACTATGTTTGGTTTGATTTGCTAGTAATTGAATATGTGCTACCGGCACCACATCATATTTATTAACAATCCATTGTCTTCTTTCTGCACTTCTACACTCCATAAGATTTCTCTCCTTTACTTAAATCTTATTGCTTATATATATCTATCTTTTTAAAATTCGTCGCTTTTTTCGTCGCTTTTTCAGCGACGAATTATTTTAATCTATACTGCTTCCCTTTTGTTTTTCCATCATCAACAAGTTTGTCCAACGAAACCAATTCCTTTAATAACTCCTTTGTTCTCGTATCTTTAAGTCCAAGAATTTCTGTAATCTCCGATGTCTTATGCCATTCCCCATCTGCCATAAAATTTAAAATTAAAGAATATTGTTTCATCTTCTTAGTAGATTTTTTTATCGCTTTCTCGGCATTTTCTATTACCCCATTATTTTTCTCTAAAAACGCCGGATGAACCGGAATTCTAATCCTCATAGCTCGCCTATCTTCATCTGTAAAGAATTCTGCTCGTGGAGAACCGTTCTTTAACTTGCTTTGCTAATTTACTACCTGTTTTTCTCAAATGATCTTCCAAAAGGACAGGTGAAATGTCATCAAAAGCAGCCTTATGATTTGCTCTGCAATCATAAGGCGTCTGGTCCGACATGTTAATCAATTCCCTTTCCTGCTCAGCATTTGCCTTAACAGAACTAGTTAGATAACGAATATAATAATTATACTTCTTGTCCTTTTTACCGGTTTCCCTATAAAATCTCTACAATTTCAATTTGGAAATTTAACTCTTTGCCAGCCATCTCATGGTTCGCATCAAATGTTATCGTGCTTTCATCTTTGGCTGTGACTTTTACCGGGAACGGCTGTCCGTACATATTTTGAAGATATACCTGCTGTCCGGCCTCCAACACCTCCGCTCCTGGCATTTTATCAATTTCCACGGTAAATATTGCATCCGGGTCCGCTTCTCCATACGCTTCCGACGGTTCCAAATGAACATCCGCAATCTGTCCAACTTCCATATTTGCCACAGCTTTATCAAATCCTAAAATCATCATTCCCGCACCGCAAACAAACTCCAACGGCTCACCACGGTCGTAGGAAGAATCAAACTGCGTTCCATCATTAAATGTACCTTTGTAATGTACCCTCATCGTCTTTCCTACATTCTTGCCCTCAAAAGGCGGTTTACTGTGACAGCCACCACAGCCGCCTCCACATGCAGAACCACATCCACCATCTTCGTGTCCGCCGCAGGAACCTTCTTCACCGTGATGATCACAATTGGCACCGGTAGAAGTAAGTTCCCCTTTGATATATTTTTCTACTGCCTCATCTGCCTGTCCACTGACACCGGCAAACAGCTCAATTCCCTGTTCTGTGAGTGCCGCCTGTGCACCCTCGCCAATGCCTCCGCAAATTACTGTAGAAACCGCCTGTTCATGCAAAAAATCTGCCAGAGCACTGTGACCCTGTCCATTTGTTTCTACAATTTCAGATGACACAACTTTACCATCCTCTATTTCATACACTTTGAATTGTTTGGTATGACCAAAGTGCTGAAAAACCTCTCCATTTTCATAAGCTGCTGCTACTTTCATTTTCTGTCCTCCAATTTTACATTTTGCCCTTACCGTTTAGAAAGGGTTTCTCTCATCTTTACATGAATTGAGGGTTTTGTCAATGGGTGCGTTGCTCTCTTTTAATTGGTTTTCTCAAGTATCAAATGATGAAAAAAAGCAATATCCTGATACTCTTTCATGTCGGATACACGCATCTCTATTTCTATCATTTTTTCCTGCCAGCCAGCATCTTTGTGGATCTCCTGATTCTGCTGCATGTCCCAAAACGTCCTGATACCGCGCGTCTGCGTAATTGTAAGCTCAGGACACCAATTTTCTATATCCGCATCTTCATAATAATGAATCGCTCCATATTTTGATGCCATTCCATCATTTCCCGACAACAAACTATTTGCCTTTTCAAAATCATTTAAAAGCACTATCATCTGCATTACTCTCCCTGCCCGATTGTGCTTTACAATTGAAATTTTCCCATGTGGTTTCAAAACTCTAGCAAACTTTCTGACAATATCTGCTCTATCTTCTGTATACTCTAATACATTATGACAAATAATAAAATCAAAGGTTTCATCCGCAAATTCACACAGTCTATCCACGCTTCCAATCATTTGCGTGTATTGATTATTTGTCCACCGTTCCGCCACACTTTCCTCATTTGGTTCAATAGCAATAACATCATTGTTTTTCCCTAAGTAATCCGCTGTTACTCCTATGCCACTGCCAAAGTCAAGTATTTTTTTGTTTCGAATATCTCCTAATTGCTTCCATACAATTCGTTTTAGCATAGAATCCCAGGGGGATAAGGCTGTTGGGGTTTTGCTCATATTATAGACACCTCCCTTTGCTTTATATTGATTTTTAATATTTATACAGTTGTGTCAATGTGTGTTTTTATATAATCAGCAACATCATCTATTTCCGGATAAATCTTTGCTTTATTTATCCCCAAACTTTCCAACTCATTTAGTAACTCAGCTTTTTTATCAATAATGCAAATTGTAATCTTTTTATTATCCAGCTTTAATCGCAAATTTGATAATGTATTATACTTTTTACCACCATATGTTTCCTCAAGCAGTCCGCAAACAATAAATGCACCTTCTTGATTATCAATTCTTCTATTCTTTCTTGCAGGAATGCAAACAACAACATCTCTTATATCCTCTGCTCTTATTTCCGATTTAAAACCAGGACGTTCCATTCTCACCTCGTGAACAAGGCGTTCAACTTTATCATTAAAATCATTCACATTTGAAGACTTGACAAAACTTGAATGGTAAAATTGCATTTGCTCATCTTTAGTAAACAAAGGAAGGGATGCTAGCATTGCAACAGTATCACTTTGAAAATATTTTATAGAATCCAAACTCTGTGAAAAAATTATTATTTCGCCATAATACGAATGCTGGGATTCACATGCAAAATAGAGTGCAACCAATGGATTCTGAGTGACATCTAACAATCTTGTTGGCAAACCGTAGTGTTGCATTTCTGCCAATTTTTCTATATGTGATTCTAATCGTTCGAATTCATAAGGACATTTCGCCATTAATTCTAAATACATTTTCTTTTCATTTGATAACCATTCTTCTTTTCGAAATAAAGACGGTTTCAAATCATAAGAAACTTTACTGTGTCCTCGAAAAAAAAGTTTCTCCTCTTTTCCTCTAATTTGTCCCAAAAAATCTACGTACTGATTAATTGAAGATATAAAATTCACCTCAACCTTAGCCGCATCAAAAACTATTCCGTTTGACATCCTAATATCATACTCATGCTCACGCTCATTCCAAGTTGTGTATAACTCTTTTACACAATCAAGCTTCTTATCAACAGATTTGTACATTTGAAAGATAAAATAAATAATGGCAAAGTAGTTGTATTCATCAAAAGAAGTTTTATTTTTTGATAGTTTTTTTCCCAGTTCTTTAAGTACTGGTAGCATTATTTTTTCGAGTTCCTCAGTATTTGTAGCATACTTTCCTGCAAAAACTTTAGCCAGCGGAGAATCTAATTTCTTTAATTTATTTTGTATTTCAGATTTAGAGGTTCTCGGTCTCCCTATTAAGGGATTAATATCGCAATATCCTTCCGACTGCAATTTTTCAAACATCAACTTTTCAAAAGCGATTTTTACAATAGTATTATGTTCTAATTCGCCTATTTCGCTATAAATGAATATAAACATTTTATGTTCCTCCTACTATTACTATAGCATTTTATAACCAATAAAAATTAATAATGCTAAAACTAAACTTGTTAAAGTTCCCAACAAATATTTATTTCTAAACTCCAGCTCCTGCAAATCATTTGTTCTGGCCCAAGTTTTTACCGTTATAATTATAGCGATAGCTGGATAATTCCCAAAACTAGCAAAAATCACTGTCAGAATCCTTTCCATAATCCCAATCATAGAACCAATATCAAAAATTCCCTTCTCATCATCAGAATCTGGATAAATATCATTAAATAATTTATTAATCATTATCGAGCAAGGCATTATCAGCATCAGACCTAAAAAAACTATCTTTAGCATTTTATAATAAGCACTAAGATCATAACAGACACTTAAAACACGAAGTATAGTACACAAAACACCTATATGCAGCAACTGATCAAGAATAAAAACCACCGTTTGCCTAGTTTTTTTATTAAAATAACACGCCCCTAAATCAATCAATAAATGCGTTATCAATAACACAATAATTATAACGGTTACATATTCCCACTCCATAATAAAATACAAAACACAAAATGGTACTATATATAGCAACGAATGAATTAGAAGATATTTCCAATTACACCACGAACTACTATTACATTTTTCCTTGCAATCTCCGCAAATCGTCCCTGTTTTAGCATTTTTACAACGTGCAACTTTAGTTGATTGAAAATAAAAATCACCTATTAAATGTAAAATAATTAAAATTAAATAATCTATCATATATCCTCCCCCAGTAATTCAAATATTGCTTTATCCATTGTTCTACTTTCTTTTATTCTTCCTAACGAAACATATCTATCAATATTTTGTCGAGTTGTATGCATTACTTGAGCAATTTTTGTTGACATCCCACGCGCCCAAAACTCATCCATGCAAAACATTAGCTTAGGTTCTTCTTTTTTTACATATTCCTCTCTAATCCAAAAAAGGGAATCGTAATCCACATCCAATACTTTCACATCTCTATATCTACTGCTACTTTTATTCCATCGCTCTTGTTCTATCCATCGAGATTTTTTTTTCGCAATAAAATAATAGAACTGTGCATCTTCCGCTTTATACACCATAGGCAACATAATATCTGCTATAAGTTCAATTAAATGTGCAACTTGTGATTGCCTTGACTTAACACTCATATCTGCCACACAAAATTCATTTAAATATTTATCATATCTCGATTTTGTATTGAAGCATATCGTATTACTCTTCTTCCCTTTAATCGCTGTTATTGCATCTCTTGCTAAATAGTATGCTTCTCCGTCAAATGCTGATGACTCCCATTCTTCTACATCATACTTTATTTCCCCATATCCTATTCCACATCTTATTTTAATAGGATATATCAAAATCTGTAACTTTCGAATGTATAAAAATGCTGATTGTAAATCAAAAAATAATCCTTGAAACTCATCTCCCGCACTAGACACCACTTTTTTCTTTATTTCACAACGATATATCTTGTTCAAATAACTCACACATGTCATCAATACTTTTTGAACATCATATCGTTCGTAATATTTTCGTGACTCCACTACATCAAACATTATTGCCGCATATTTCACACATTTTCACCTCTTTTCATCTCTATATTATCTCAAACAGTCTTAAAACGCAACTCTTTTCAGTTGCTTTTTCAAAAAGCAACTCTTTTCCGTTGCTTTTTGAAGTAACACTATATGTCAATCCTCACATCCCCTTTTCAATTTTCTCCACCAAGGTTACATCCGCAGGTAACCAATCAACCGAATCCAACTGTGCCTTCGAAAGCCACTTTGCGTCCTCATGCTCATTTAATACAACATGCTCCGACTGCAATTCACACCAAAAGCAGTCCATTGATAAATGAAAACCCGGATAATCATACTCAATCGTGTCAATCAAATCGCCCACAACAATATCTGCATCTAATTCTTCTTTTATCTCACGAATCAATGCCTTCTGCGGAGTTTCACCGACTTCAATTTTTCCGCCGGGGAACTCCCATCCACCTTTGAATTCACCATAGCCTCTTTGCGTTGCAAAAATTTGTTTGCTGCCATTTCGTTTTCTTTGAATAACCGCTGCAACTACTCTTATTATTTTCATTCCTAATTCTCCTTAATTGTGCTCTGTAAATAACATAACAAATCATCCCTCACTGGGTGATGCATTTTCACAACCACTTTACAAATTTTCTTTAAAATGCCTTTGTTATCTTCTTTTTGGTCTTCCTTAACATCTAAAATATCAAATGTACCCATATAATAAAAATTTGATTCTGCATCGCTTTTCTTGACCAGCAAATGTTTTCTAGGTGCTGTTGTCACCTCTTTCATATAGTTACTTTCAATACCCATTCCGATTTTAGAATCCCATCTAAAAATCATGTTATCCTCAAATGCATCTGCGTAATCCGGTTTGCCATCCACATAATTACGTTCATCATCTGATTTTTCTTTATGATATGTAACAAATATAAAAACATCATCCACGATTCTTTTCATTCCAAACATAACCGAAGATAAATCTTTTCCACAATTCATTAACAAACTCACGTCTCTTCTCGAATACTTTTCATACAAAACAAATGGAGACTCTATCTCATCCGTTTTCATAAATTTATCTTCGTATCGTGTAAGACCTACTCGAATAATATCCTCTACCATTTGCCTAAACTCATCATGTCTTAAACGCTCCTCATAACAAAGCATTCTTGTAATAAAGTTATTATGGTCATTCGATATAACTTCAATATTCTTGTATTTTTGATACTCATTATCATTACTCACAAATTTCCCCTGTAGCACATCTATTGCGTAATCAACTTGATTATTTGTAATGTTTCTATCATACTTTTCATTTACAAACCGTTTAAAATCATTTACAGAAATACTTTTTTGCTCTAACAATAAACGCAAGATTTCCAATTCTTCCGGTCGCACCCCACTTAAAATAGTTTTCGACAAATATTCTATAATCATTTTTTCTTCTGCTGACAAAGTGCAAATATAGTTCGCTTTTTCTACACTTTCAAGAAACTGAAAATATGTCTTGTATTCCTTAATTATGACTAACGGGTCCACTTCGTTATGAATATATAATGGCTCAGTTGTCAAGACAAAAATTTGATGTTTTTATAATGAACTGATAT
>ERZ825896.1943-NODE-1943-length-21356-cov-3.517957_pt1:0-20000 | contig 21356 bp, 15 predicted proteins | sample MGYA00519858_ERZ825896 | MGnify/ENA primary metagenome ERZ825896 (study PRJEB31778, sample SAMEA3449214) | human gut metagenome | biome: human gut; feature: human-associated habitat; material: faeces | place: United Kingdom | collected 2010/2012 ...
TGGTGATCAGACTTGTTAAGATTTTTTCTATGCTGAGAATCATCTGTGAATCCCCACTTTGATTGACCTTGACCGGTCATTGCTGGAAAATGGGGCCCTAGCCTCGTCGGCCCCCAATTCTCAACCCCGACCTACACAAGTGGTTTTATAACCCACATTTTGAAAAGTTCTGTTAGGTTCTTAGTAGCAGTCGGCGACCTTTTCTTCTTTTACTTCACATAGCTTTTCGTCTCCTTGATAGCTGGAAGTTCTCCAAAAGTATGAAAAGCTGGAGGACTTTGTACCATCCATTCCGGTGTGGTTGGATTCTGTTCAACAGCCCAAGGACTTGGAGCACATCTTTTGTTATTTCCACTGCTTGAAGTGATTGTTACGACCACGAAGAAACGACGAATCCCAACTACGGATATATAAGAGCCAAAACTGCTAAGGGCATTCCATCCAGCGTAAGCATCTGGATAATCTGGAATGCGACGTGGCATACCCGAAAGCCCTAAGAAATGCATGGGAAAGAGGGTCGGATTAACCCCGAAAAAAGTGATCCAAAAATGGATTTGACCTAAAGTTTCAGGGTATGTCCGACCAAAGATTTTACCCACCCAATAGTGAAATCCTGCAAATAAAGCAAAAACGGCTCCCATAGAGAGTACATAATGGAAATGTGCAACCGCATAATAAGTATCATGTAGAGCAATGTCTAGCCCAGAATTTGCCGGGACTATTCCAGTGAGTCCTCCTATGGTGAACAAAAAGATGAACCCTACAGCAAATAACATGGGTGTTTTGTATTGTATCGAACCCCCCCACATGGTAGCGATCCAACTAAAGATTTTGATTCCAGTGGGGACAGCTATGATCATGGTAGCTGCGGTGAAGTAGGCACGGGTATCAACGTCTAAGCCCACAGTAAACATATGATGAGCCCAAACAAGAAATCCAAGAACACCTATACTGATCATGGCATAAACCATGCCTAGATACCCGAAGACCGGTTTTCCCGAAAAAGTCGAAACGATATGACTTATGATACCGGATCCAGGCAGAATGGGAATATACACCTCTGGATGACCGAAGAACCGAAAGAGATGCTGGTATAATATGGGGTCTCCCCCTCCAGCGGGATCAAAAAAGGTTGTATTAAAGTTTCGATCGGTTAATAACATGGTAATTGCCCCTGCCAGTACCGGAAGTGATAATAAAAGTGGGAATGCTGTCACTAGAACGGACCACACAAATAGGGGTAATCTATGCATAGTCATTCCAGGTCCACGCATGTTGGAGATAGTTGTTATAAAATTGATAGAACCTAAAATGGATGAAACACCAGATAGATGAAGACTGGAAATTGCTGAATCAACTGCTCCTCCGGAATGGCTGGTAATACCACTTAAGGGCGGATAGACCGTCCACCCAGTGCCGCTACCCACTTCTACTAAGGCTGAGCTTAATAGGAGCAAGAGACTTGGTGGCAACAACCAGAATGAAATATTATTTAATCGTGGAAATGCCATGTCAGGTGCACCTATCAGAATCGGAACAGACCAATTACCAGATCCACCTATCATCGCCGGCATAACCATAAAAAAGATCATTAAAAAAGCGTGAGCCGTTATTAAAACATTATAAAGTTGATGATTCCCACCAAGAATTTGATCGCCGGGTCGTGCTAATTCCATACGAATCAGTACTGAGAAGCATGTGCCCATCACTCCAGCAATGGCACCGAAGATGAAATATAGAGTCCCTATATCCTTGTGGTTAGTGGAGAACAGCCATCGGACCAGATTTTTCATCAAAGATTCTTTCCTTTTTTTTGCTCCGCTTTAGGCTATCTTTGTTTAGGTAGCTTAAAGACTCTTCTCTTTAGCAAGACCAACAGTCTTACTTAATGAGGGTAGCTTGGCGGTTAACCAAGAAAGACATGGGAGTCTTTGGGCATTGTTTGGGCCGAGTTAAGTAAAGACTGGCTACCTATAAAGATCCCTCACTGCACACTTTCTATATATATCTGTCTCCATCCAATCAAAGACGTCCATAGCAGCCTCCGCTTTCTTTTCTGAAGCGGCTTTCTCGATACGAAAGAAAAGGCCTAGCCTGCATACATATATATAAAAATAGCATTACATTAGCTGTTGCTTGCTGTATCTTACTGATGCAGCAAGGGAGGGTCAGACTGTACCGCTTTTCAGATGCAAATAGGTGCCCCTTTGGCTGCTCCTCTTATTCCATTACCGATTGCTTCTAGCGGCGGATAATAGGAAAACCTCTCTCGTGGACCGGGTATATAAAGAGTTCCAGAGTCCCTGTTACTATTTCCGAGCCATCTTTTGATTCGATGATTCGCCCTCCTAGAATAACCCGTTTCGATTGAATCGGTTCTGGTCTTCGCCTTCATTTATTCTGGTGTGGATGCAACTTGCCTTGTTCCTATTTAGCACATCCGGCACTTTATTAAATTCGTCTTTTCTTTGTTTGTATACTAGATAGCTTCCTGATTTCGAGCCCTGCTTTTGTCTCTGGTTTAGAATTCCCCGTTCCCTTTTGAATCGCGTGCATTTTCTTTCGGCTATGACCTTATCCATTATTCTTCCTTAGCCTTAGATGTCCTTTTCAAAGGTCCAACTGATCACCGCGTAAAAAGTAAATTCGAGAGCCAAATCCAAAACAAGGGATGAGCGTTGACCAGGCAGTTGGTGCAATCACCTCTCACGAGGTTGAAGCTGAGCCAAATGTTAAAGTTAGTGAAGTTATTTCATGAACCACTTTTGCTTTGCCTTAGACTCTATTGAACAATTGGATAAAAAGGATCCTGCTGGCCTGTGCGTATGAATTTTAACTCAACATATTGGATTTCACCTATCCCTGATGGAAGTGTGCCTGACAACCGGGGAGAAAACCTCATCATAATCGATTAGTTTCTTTTTTTTTGAATTGGTGGATCTCTCCCATAATGAATTGGGATGCGTGTTTTTAGGGCCAGAAGAGTTCTTTTTTGATAGCTATATAGTAGGCTCAGCTTCTTTGGTTTATTTATCGCAAGTCAACCACATCTTGAAGAAATGGTTCACCCATACGTGATGGTCCACTTTTGTATATTGCCTCCCTTCATTTGCTTGCCTCCTTGAGTTCCGTACCCCCCACTCTTACAAGGCGAAGAGCTCCCCGAGCAACACGTTCACCGAGACGAGAAGGCAGTGCGAATCAGGAATAGGGACATCCGGTCTTTGGTCGGCACGTACCTTTTTCTCTTCTTATTAGATCACTTTCACTTTAGCTGCTAGTTTATAGGGGATTATAGAGCTTGAAGAACTCCTAAAGGCTTGCCGAATCTAGTTGTATAGTCTCCTATCACTAGGCTCACCAAAAATGAAGATATCTATAGCTACATATGCTCTGACAAGACGCTTTCTATAGAGGAGCTCTATATCTCTAACTGTCCTAAGGTAGATGTCTTTCTCACTGAGTCCACCATATACTGAAGCTAGCCGGGATGAAGATTGAATGGGTGAATTTCTCTAGCGGTTTCCTTCTTTCCATTTTGTGGACTTTATTGTTTAGGCGGAATTACGCTTACTTGTTTTTTAGTTACGGCCAAGTTTACGACGAGTATACTTGAACCCTTGTATAGGTAGTACCCCTCTTCCTATCATCAGTGGGAACTTTGCTTCCTTCTGATCCTCGGAGAGCCTAAAGGGGAAAAAAGTAAAGATAAGCCACACATGTTTCAGCTAAACTGAGTTTTTCATCCAATTGTAAGTGGAACTCTTGGATATCGAATCCGGAAAGATTGCCTCAGTTCGGATCGAAATTGCATTGTACATCTTATGGGCAATAGTAAGATAGTGAGATCCTGGGTCGCAATCAGGCAATTCGTTAAAGATATTCTTGACCTTTGCTTTCACATCCCTGAACTTCATCATTCTACTCTTGTCCACCATCGCCTTGCAATCTGATCCCTTGAGTCTCGGTTTCTTTGCCCTGGGAATGTCAGCCAACTCGATCTCGAAAGTCTTCCATTTAACTGATCCTAAGTGACGAAGAAAGAACAAACTTTTTTGAACGGTGCGATTGTGTCAATTGCTTGCTTGCTTACCCAATGGATCCTGTTGAGTATCTTAATGGTAGAGCTATCTTGGACCCCGAAGACTAGTGTCGGGTCCTTCTTTACAAAAGGGCATCACACTACAGCGGTCGTTCTAGCCTGACTTCGTGAAATTCGGCTCGAGCCGCGAGGTCCCACTGTTTTAGAATCTGGTTTTATGAACTGATCGGATTAAAATAGCCATAGCTGTATATACTCCCTGATCATGAAAGGCATTTTCCTAATCCATGTAATCGCAGAAATTAGAAATTGGACCTCGGAATCATTGACAATTATAGTGACAGTTACATTTATAAAAATTACCAATATCATACAGGTTGGTGCATGTATTCAGTATCTCAGTAATGTTATTTACGAAATTTCAATTCACCATGTAAAACCAAGTGAGCCCCTCTCATTCAGAAGGGCTTGCTAGAACCAAAGACAACAATCCCTACAATGGGTTAAAATAGGTCTTTATTGAACCTGCTCAACCAAGCCTTACTTTCCCTTTTGTGTTTTTAGCTTTCTCCTTGCTGTTTTGCTAGGAGCTAGCTGCCTGCTTGTACCTAGCCTTGGCCTGCAATGTTCGAAAGAACTTCTGGTATACCAAGTGGGCTGTGGTGATGTAGAGAGGAGAGGATGAACTTGAAGCCATTTTCTGCCTATAGCATTCAACACCCCTTCCGATGGACGGGGGAATTGCGCGAAAAATATCTGCTGTCCCAGCGGATATGAAAGGGTTCACTTTTTTTGTATATAAGCAGTCAAACAAGATCGGATGGAATCTAGCCTGACAAGCAAGCAATGGGAGTTCGAGCAATGGTACATACAGGAGAAAAACTGTGAAGATAGACTATCCGGCCACGAATGGGGCTTACCCTTTTGTAGATCTTCCGAAGGCATATGTATTTTGTTCATGTGGGAGTCAAAGCAGTGGTGAGACACTATATCTGTGTCTGGTAAGCTTACGAGTTCGACTGTGGGACGGGAAGAAGGTCAGAGGTGTCTGGCGGTACAAAGGTCATAATAGGTTTCTAATAAGAAGGGGTCTGATTTCAATGGGTTTTTGCCCAGAAGGAAGGAGCGTGTTCATACCGTCGTATATTCAACCAAATAATAAGAAGCGATAACTGCAGAATCTTACTTAGAAGTGTCGACTTACTCTATAGTTGATTTGAAGCCCCTGGGCTTGGAGCCGGATGAAGCTTAACACCCCAAGACAAAATAGGTCTTTTCTACTTGACTACTGGGGAAGAGCAGGAAAGAGGGACAGTAAGCTTGGGGCAGGTGCAAGCAGAAAGCCATCCATTCCCGTGGTTTATAGTGACTAACGAATAGTCCACATCCGATGATCCACATAGTCTGCTGTTTTATGTCCTTCAAGATTGGCGGGGGGTGCAGAATATGGCTCTTTCATAATATGATGGCATGAATTATGCCTAAGTAAGAGGGAACTATCAAACGCATTGGCTGGCGTAAGAAGATCCGATCTCTCACGAATAGGTTTCACAGGAGCTGCTGTCGCAACAGAGGAGCTCGTTGTGTTTGGGAATGCTGAGAGTGATCGAACGCAGGCAGAATAAGTTGATCGGATGTGAAAAGCATCCACACTATGTTGCTACCATTAGTCGTGAATATGAAGGAGTATAAGCAGCTGCTTGAGAAGGCTCGCCATGAGTGAAACTGCCCTTCTTTATTTATTCTATTTTTTGTTTTAAGGGTCATGTGGAACCCGAAGCTATAGATCGCATTATGATTTGAAGTCAAGGGCTCCGAGACTTCGCATAGTAAGAAAATGGTAGCGTGCAGGCAGAAAGCCAGATATAGTAAGAGGCGCACTCCTGGGGACAGGGGAATCAGAAAGGTTTCTCGATCAATCCGATCTTTATTCAGTGCCAAGACCTTTATAAGATAAGCAATTAGTGAAATTCGATACATTCGATATCCTTCTTAAGCTTCAGAACGAAGATGGATGGTGTGGGCTCACGTGGGTAGCTCCCGTCTCCTGTAGCCGCCTTGTTCTCTGTTAGTTCATAAAGTGTCTGACACAGACGCAAAGTCATGACAACCAGACTAGACTAATAACGTTACAAGCAGCGCAAGGAAAAGTCTGAACGCTTTCCGCAAAGATGCTGTTTGTTAGTCCACTTCGACAAGAAAGTGGGAAAAACCGGCGGGAAGTGAGTTTATAAAAAGGACTCTTTTAAACCTTTCTTCGGGTTCCTGCTTCTTCGCTCGGTGACGAGGCAGTGAGATCGTTGTATTCTTTCGGCTTGGATCAGTTGGATCCGGCTTGAACGCAAGCAACGGTTGGCTAGACTGCTCGATTGGAGGATTAGCTTAGCTTGTTGCGAACTACTGTTCTTCATTTGCCTTAGTTGTGTGTGGAGTCAACGGAGACACTTACACTTACTGATTGTACGTACTCACCTTACTCCTCAATCCGTACTTCACTCATTGACTCATTCATCAGTAGTTGGAGCCGGGTAATGTTACGGCGAGGCCTCACTGGGCTGGTAGTTATTAGGTCCTCTCAAACGTCACGTAGTACGACAAGACTTTACGAAATGAAGAAAAGAAGTGAGCGGATTATGTAAAATGCCCTACCCATGCCTTGCAAACGATTATTTGTAATTAGACTGTGCTGCTTTGCTGATAAATTCAAACCACCACGCCAAACAACGGGATCGTACTCACTTCTCACTAATGGATCGTCTGGAGTTCTTTCTCGCCAGGTGGAAAAGCGCGTACAGATTTCCTCCCCAAGCAAGGGCATTATCAGTTCGAGCCTCAGTAGCGTGCTCGTCTGCGAGCTATGCTGGTTCTGTAGAGTAAAGGCGCGCAACAACGAGAGAGAGACGGGCTTGGCGACCGACCGCGTCACGGCTATTCCTTCTGTACTACAGTTCGGTGGAGGAACTGTAAGAGAACAATTGAAATCCGTGCTCTAACTCGACTCGTCTTAATCATATTCTAAATATTCGACATCTTCGGCGGAGTCTTCATCTTTATTCTCCAGTGGATGATGCATATTCATATTGAACTTAAACCAATGTCACTTGCTCAACAACTGCCTTCTTTTACAGTAGCTTCCTCTCCATCCTTCCAGCGCATGCTACGTGTTTGTTGGTTAATCCAAGCTTATATTCATATCTTAGGCCCCAAGTCGAGCTCTCCCACGTTCCGAACATGAGACTTCTGGAACCCGACGCCCCATCGTTCGTACCCGGCCACGGCTCTCACCTTGATTCCCATATCCTTAAAAGGCCTTTTCTCTTCGACGTTCTATTCTACTGTTCTACATGGATTTCAAATGGTCAAAGGGTATCCTAACCTAATAGATCTCATTCAAAGCATTCATAGGTCTCACGGAATTCACCTTGTGCTGCTTTCCCTCTCTTGGAGTGGAGCTCTCAGTTGATGAGAACCGGCCTTGTGCTTTCGCTCCATCTCCCGTGCCATACCTTTGTCTTAAACCTGTTGTCTTTTATCAACTCCCCTTAAAAAACCACTAGTGGGTCAGCGGGTCTCTCGTCTATAGAATGGCTAGCATCTATACCCGATTCCTAAACTCCAGCTCCTGCTCATGAAAGTGAAGATTTTGATGTCCACCCGGCTGAAGGATCCAATAGTGAATTCTTCTTTTCTTTACTCAATGCTGAAGTTGGTTCTGAAGGATCAAATAGGTCATGGCTTGGGGAGTCATTGAAACCAAGACTTTCGGTTTAGTGTATATTAAAAAGAACAAAGGAAGGAGCCTAGCCTATATAGTATAGTGGAGTATTCGGCCTAACTCACAGGCAGATATAAAGGCTATTAAATAGTCGCCTAAGCAGACGATGGACGAGACTCTGGAAGAGTGGCTTTCTACTGAGGTTGCTTTTGACGGGCTTGTGACCAATTCGATAAAAACCCCTAGTGAAAACTATGTCTGTATATATAGTATAACCGCCGCTTCAAATCAATTGAATCAATGCAAGCAATGCTGTTCTCACATGCCTATTCATTTGGATTTGGTTGGATTCCTTGGTTCATCTTATGCCTTAAATGGAATAGCTTGTTTTTCTAGCTATTAGTTTCGTATGGTGGCAGGGAATACGAAGTTCGAGTAGGCTTCGTCGATTTAAGAAGGTGAACGACGAATCCGAGTGATCGAAGGTTCAAGTATGGGGCGAATATTCAAACGTCTATTCATGTGAGAACTTCTTGCGCCTTTGGTTGACACTACCTTAACCTTAGTCAGTAAGGAAGGGGGGTGACTATTAGATAGGGACTCCGAAAGTTCATGTGAAGAGGTTAGTAGAAGAGATCATGTTTCCGGGGTTGGAGTCACCGAAGTGGACGATAGACAAGAGAAGACCCAGGAGTGGACCTGACAAGCATAAGATTATTCATTCAATAGCCAAGCCGGAGAGTCTGCACCACTCCGAAGAGTACGTCAGAAAAGGTAGTCGCAGGGGAACTTCCGGGCTTCGATAATTCGTTCTTAGCAAGAAAAGAATAGAGGGTAGCAGTCCTTAGCCAGGCCTCTATTAAATCGGTTTAGCGTGGGCCGACTAAGCTTTTTCATTGATTGAGTCCAAAAGAACGGGGTTGGATGCGAGATTCGGTGATTTAGAATAGAAGTTCAATAACCCGCTTAAACGCTTTTTGAGTTCAAAAGGAGATTGGTTCTCATTCTTGAGAGATAGGAATCATAGCCTATTCTAGTAGCCCAGCAAAGAAGTCAACTTCTGGGATGGCGAGAATCCGGATGCCGAGAAAGAGCTCTTTTCAGGTTTTCATTTCAGGAGGAAGAGGAATCCGGTGGTAGCTCAAGGCTTTACAATGAATACGAATACCAAGCGCAAGGCAATCTTTTAATACGTTTTTGTCGGAATTCCTAGTCGAAGGGATCGATCTCACAACCGGCTCAGCGAAAGGCGATCCGCACATAGCCGTTAGATTAGATCCGGACTGGAAGATCTTTCCTATGCTATGAAGGTGGGAATGACTAGCCACGGATTCGCAGGCGAGAGAGACGATCCTCCCTTCTTAAGTCAAAGAGACGAGTTGATATTGGCATCTCTAACAGAAAGAGAGAAGATAGTAAGGATTTGTGATTAGCTTAAAGGTAGCGGGCTGCTACTAAGCGAAACGAAAGGTCATTTTTTTTTGAGTGATTACCGAGCGAAAGGCCCATCTCGTCACCTAAGCCGGAAAGAGAAAGAGTCAGATTTAGATCCCCGAATTCGAAGTAGTGAAATAAAAATAGAACTTAATCCACTTATCCGGGGGAATCCAGCCCTTGAAACTGGTTCAGCTAGCCCAATGTTAGTCGGACTAGGAGCAGCTATATCATCCGCAGCAGATCTTATAGAAGAAGAAGCTATTGATGCTTTTGGACGTCTTTCCTTGGCACGAAGGCTATAAGCATCGATCTTGCCTTGGTGTTGACCCGAGGAGCGGTAGACGAGGCTTTCTCTGTTCACGACTCCGGTGATATTGAATCAGCCCTTTGGCTTTAGCTGGGCACCTTGGCACTAGGATGTGAAGCTGTGAACAAATAGTCTCTTGTCCCTTGTTAGACTGCTCTGGCTCGGTACTGTGTCGATTGGGTCTGAGGGTTGTTCCATCCACTTGGTCTTCTTTGTACCGTACCCAGAGAAAGGAGAAGATCAAATTAGCTCTGGTTCCGCAAAGACAAGAATTAGCTCTGCTAAGGAATCGAAAGCATCCAATCCGCTAAGAGCAGAAAATCACATAAATAAGGTATATAGCACCCTACCTTGCTCAGAGAGAGGCAAAGAGAAAGCAAGATAGCTGGCATTTTCACTCAAGAGTGAAAGTTAGATCCATTCGCGCCCAGAGGCAGAGCAAAGAAGGCCTTAGATCTTTGCTTGACAGTCGAGTCGGAGTAGCTCTTTTCGAACAAAGAAGAAACTGGCTAAGATTCAATTGACCTATATAGCCACCAGTTCAACTAAAGGAAGTCGCTTACGGGCTTAAGGCAGCTAGGGACTCTGGGGCGAGAAGAAGCTTTTCCCGCATTCCTGTTGATGCAGAGATCAGACGAGAAGGCCCATCTCTTTACTAGAATCCGATGTGATAGAAGGAGCTGCTCTAGCTTAAGCTTAAGTTGATCCTTACTTAATAGAATAGCCGAACGAATTAGCCATAGAGCTCATCCCCGGTGAAATAGTTGATGATTTCTTGATTGTTGACTGCTATATCTTAATTAGAGAATCCGACTGGGAACGAATACTTTGAGCTCTTCTTCCTCTCGTCGACTGGTCACTCATGCTTGAAACAAAAAGAATAAGCGATGCCATTGAATCTGTTAGAGGAAGGCTAGAAGAGAGTAGCTCATGCCCGGCAAAGTCCGATCGTAGAATATCAAAGTATGTTTCCCCGGAGTGGTTCAAGCTTATGTGACCAAGGAAAGAAAGAAAGATTCTTCACCAAGAAAGGTAGCGAAGTCACCTCCATTCTCGATTTCTATTGCGACAGAGGAAGGTATCATAATAGAGTCAAAATCACGATTAGAGTCAGTCCGGATAAAAGGAAGAATCCAATCCGCAGCTAGTCTTGGGATCAAGGCTTCTTTCCTTTGCTGAATCAGGAATAGCCGACTCCAGGTAAATGCTTTTCCCAGCTCAAAGGCGATGACTAGTAGATTCGGGGGTACCTAGAAAGCGAACAAATGTTCCCATGGTCATGATTGTTGACTAAACTGCCCTTTCTCTGATTCCCCTTGCCGACTCTGAACTAACTCATGCTTGAATGTGAACAACCGATAGCACGGAAAGCAGCATTCTACTGATTTGATTACCTTCTTCCCTTCCAACTATTATAGTAGGAATTCTCTCTCGAACCCTAGAACCTTTGGGCTAGGAACCCGAGAAAAGCGAATGTTCAAAGCTTTCAGCGGGCTAGAGTCGTCTTCTTGCTGTTGTTGAATGTGAAGTTGTGATCAGCTTAGCAGTAAAGAGCTCTTGTTTAGCGAAAGTCGTATTCGGATTCTGCTTGAGCGGCCTTCTCTCTCTGAGTTACGGCAAAGGTAGTTCGGTAAGCCTCGTCATCTAGTATGACCGAAGCATTAGCCCTGTCTCTATCCTTGGGCTAAGGGCCCATAGACTGGACTTACTGCGGTGAAGTAGCTTAGGATGATTAAACCGTACCTGATGACTTTCGGACTTTCTTCTTTTCTGTTAGCACGCATCCAGTGACCGATGAATCTGTTGTCGGAATAAGCGTAAGCGCAGCAAGAGAATTCGCTGCTTTTGTGCCAACCTTCTCGCCTAGAAGCTAGAAGGAATCAGTCTTAAGGGGGGCGATTGGGACGTGGACATCAAGGTCTTTATGAGTGACTACCCTAAGAAATCAGACTTATGCTCAGTTCTCTTGTTCTTGTTTCATAAGCAAATGCGGCAACCTGGTGGTATAGTGAGCTCTCTCTCTGGATGTTGCTTCAGTCATTGATAGAGAGGAATCACCTAGCCTAGCATTAGACTAGACTAGCTAGCCCTCCTTGGGCAGATTGCTTTTCATAGCGTAGTTTCGTAGCTTTGCTCCGGGAAGGAGACTTGCCTTATCAGATGCGGGATTACCTGTTGATGCGGTAGATGAGGTCTTTGCTTTTCCTGCTGAAGAATGAGTTGTTAGCCTTACAGAATGCGCTGCACATCTATCATTCTATAGTAATGTCGGCTCTCCCGCTGTTGGTGGTTTAGTTGTAGTAAGAGCGGTAGGATTAAGATTAGGAGATTGATTGAGTGAAGTAGGGTTCGGTGAAATATTAAATAGAAGTAGGACATCCTTTATAAAGGAAAGTATGCCAGAACTCGTAGCCTTGTTGAAATAGTCTCCTCTTTCTTGTCTTTCTTCTCCCCTAAGAGGAAGAAGTCTCGTCTCGAAAAGACCAATTGAAGCTTTTCTCTTCCGGCTCTGAAAGAATAGGACTTCTTATACCATGAACGGACTCCTTGTCAGGAAGAGATAGAGATGGGGCTTTCCTGGCTTCTCTCTTTCGCCTTCTCGATGCGGGTCTTCATTGGGCACTAGTTGCGCACTAGCTCTTCGGTGTGAATAAAAAAGTGTCAAGTGATGGAGTCTTTCGGAGGTGTGGCTAGCTCTGGGTCAGCTGTAAACTCTTGTTCAAGGAGTGAGGGAAAAGCAATGTTTGAATTTCACAGGCAAAAGGCCAAGGCAATAAAGAAGAAAGACCAGGCGCAGGGCCAAAGGCAGCATAGTACAGAAAAGAGATTCCTGATTCAAGTCTTGGAGGAAGGGCGGCTACTAGAAGAGAGGGCCCCGGCAAAGTCCTTTGCAAAGGCCGACGTCCCATCAGGCAACCTCCTCTTGTTTGATTCCGTGCACGAGTAAGTACCCGTAAATCGTAGAGAAGACAGAGCGGGGAAAGCTGCCTTATGTAGTTACCTGCTCTTTCATCGAGATTAGCGAATTACGGTATAGGAAGATCTAATAGAATCTGGTTCGAGGAGCCTAGCCTTCTTTGCTATTAGTTTCAATATCTGATGCTTTTGTGCCAACCCTCTAAGGAAGAACTCTGGGGAAGGCAGGAACTTCCGGATTTACTGATTTAGGAGTTTTTCCCGCACCGATCTGACTGATTTAGAAAGCTAAAACAGAGAAGGAACACCCGGTGAAATATGGTTTGCTGGTACAGAATCCGTTGCTATTGGACTTGGCAAGTAAGCCCAGAAGGAAGAAGTCGTAGCTGCTACCTTCTTCTTCTTCTTAGTCTGCTCGAAAGGAAAGCCAGTAACTCGAAAGTAGAAAGAAATAGAATAGAGTATGACAGAACCAGTAGCTTTGAGCTTGAACGTGTTTCAGCTCTTGTTCTTGTTCACGACCCAGCTGCTATTGAATCAGCGTAAGGAGATGTCGATGAGGGTACAATAGAGAAAAGAATGAGCTTTGGTTCAGAGCTTGAATCAGAATATCCTTCAGTCACCCCAGGTGAGGAGTTCGGCTAAGCCGGAAAGATAGATCGAGTTTAGCCTCTTGATTTACACTTTAGAACTGAAAGAAGCCGGTAGCAAAGGAAGTGGCAGCAGTGCTTTATATAACAGCTTTTAGGTCTAGAGATTCATCCCCTAGTCTGTGAGGAAAAGGAGCTCTTTTATCGCGGCATTCTCCCCTGCATGGCCGGACACACCCTGTACTCTGGCTTTCAGAGCAGTGGCAGCATCTCCCTCCTGGCCGGAGCTCCCTCCATTTGTGTCCAAATGAAATCCACCAGCTGGGCTCTCCTTCTGGGCCAAAGCTACCTCATGCATCTTACCCAGCCTTGATGTTTTATTTAGCTGGGTTATAGGTTTCGTTGGGCCCTTATAATGGCCTACCCCAATTGATTGATTTCCACAAGCCCGTCAGACCACTTATCCCCACTTCTTGAATTTGAAAACCCTTCTTTTCCCTCCTTCTGTCCACTGCCAGCACTGCTGTCATGCAGCTTTGCAGTCTGCTTTTCAGTGGCTGCAGGCTTAACAGCCTGAAGGTCAGGCTTCCCAGCAGGCATTGTTAACCCACTCTCCTCTCCAAGAGTGTGGAATCCACTCTCTTCCTTTCTCTCTTGAACCACCTGACCGGAGCCCCCCATTCCAGATTTCATCATGCTTCTTAAAGAGGCTTTCATCTCAAGAATGCTATCAATAACCTTCTGCCTCATATGCTGCTCTAACTCCTGGTCATTCGTCCCCTTCACATGTACTGCATTCATGGTGGCAGCAGCCTCAGTCAACTCAACAATGGTTTCCTCCAACCCTTCTGAGGCCGTGGTCATAGCCTTGGCAGCACCATCACCAGGCCCTTCCATGACACTCTCCAGCCCACTTGCAGTGATTGCATCGGAAGAACCAGTCCCCACCATCTTTGCCATCTCGGAGCTTTCCTCAGAGCTTGCCCTACTCTTAGGAGCAAGATTGACACCCCCGTTCAGCCCTCCACTAACAGAACTGGTAACCCCTTCCATAGCCAAGGATGACTTGAGCAATCTGGGACAATCTCCCCTTGACCGGCCTTCAGAGCAGGAACTTTCTTCTGGAAACAGAAACTATCTTCTTCTCAAGAGCACCTTGAATTCAAACTAAAACAGCTTAAATCCGCAACCAAATCCTCAACAACAAACTAAGAAATTGATAAAAGAAAGTGAGAATCCAGCAAAAGATTCACACTAAGATCAGAGAAGAGAAAGAAATCTAGAGAGAGAAAGGCTTTCTAGAGAGAGAAGCTACTTCTTCATTCAACTGTAAGCAGAGGCTTATCTTATCTTATTAAACTGAGGAAGGAAAAGAGAGCTACTCTTTAATCTACTAAGAGTTACGCAAGGGTTTGCCACCACTAAGAAGTGTACAGCATGCAATAGATTTTCGGATCTGCCTTACCAAACTTGGCTGCATACCGAATGCCTCCCATGCAGCGTGCTGAAATGAAAAGACAAGTTGAAGACTTAATTGCAAAAGGATTAGTGCGAGAAAGTAAAAGCCCATGTGCTGTTCCAGCATTGTTGACACCGAAGAGGGATGGGTCGTGGAGGATGTGCGTAGATAGTCGTGCTATAAAGAAAATCACAATTAAGTACCGATTCCCAATCCCTAGGTTGGAAGACATGTTGGATATGTTAGTTGGGTCAGTAGTGTTCTCTAAAGTTGACTTAAGGAGTGGTTATCACCAAATTCGAATGAGAAGCGGGGATGAGTGGAAGACGGCATTCAAAACACCTGACGGGTTGTATGAGTGGCTTGTAATGCCATTTGGCCTATCTAACGCCCCTAGCACATTTATGCGTGCCATGACAGAGGTACTACGTCCATTTTTGGGTTCATTTGTTGTTGTATATTTTGATGAGATTTTGATATATAGTCGTTCTAAGGAAGAGCACTTGAGGCACCTACGCCAAGTTCTTGAACTTCTTCAAACAGAAAAACTTTATGTAAATCTTTAAAAGTGCTCTTTCATGCGCGACAAAGTTGTATTTTTGGGCTATATTGTTTCAGCAGAAGGTTTAGAACCGGATCCCGAGAAAGTAAGGGCTATTATGGAATGGCCAGTGCCAAAAGAAAAAGGGGATGTACGGAGTTTTCATGGGTTGGCTTCGTTTTATCGGCGCTTCATTCGGAATTTGAGTGCAATCATGAGTCCAATCACGGAGTGCATGAAAGGGGAGGACTTTGTGTGGTCAAATCAGCAAATAAGGCATTCCAACAGATTCAACTTTTCATGTCTACAGCTCCGGTGCTTGTGCTCCCAGACTTTGAGAAGTTATTTGTGGTAGAATGTGATGCATCCCATGCTGGAATTGGCGCTGTTCTTAGTCAAGAAGGACGACCAGTCGCATTTTTCAGCGAGAAGCTTACAGATGCAAAGAAAAGGTACTCGACATATGATCTTGAGTTCTATGCATTAGTGCGAGCACTTCACCATTGGCAACATTATTTATTACATCGAGAATTCGTGGTATATTCAGATCATCAAGCTCTCAGGTATTTGAATTCGCAGAAGAAACTGAATCCAAAACATGCAAAGTGGATTTCATTCATTCAAGGGTTTGCATTCTCATTGAAATACAAATCGGGGAATTCCAACATTGTGGCTGATGCACTTAGTCGTCGAGCGGTACTACTGAACAACATGAGAACACAAGTTGTGGGGTTTGAGGAGATGAAAGATCAATACCAAACTGACCCATATTTCAGCCAAGTCTTAGAGAACTTGAAGGAACTATCCAGCAGCAGAAAATTCCCCTACATTTTACATGATGGTTATCTTTTCAAAGGCAACCAGCTTTGCATTCCAGCTGGTTCACTTCGCGACCAGATCATAAGGGAGTTGCATGGAGGTGGCTTGGGTGGTCATTTTGGTAGGGATAAAACATTGGCGATGGTGGCTGAACGTTACTTTTGGCGTTCATTATGGAGAAGATTGGGCACACAGTTGAAGTATTCTAGCACATGTCACCCTCAAACGGATGGCCAAACTGAAGTGGTAAATAGAAGCTTGGGTAACTTACTAAGGTGCATTGTAGGAGATCGTGTGAAGACTTGGGATGAAATTTTACCACAAGCGGAGTTTGTTTATAAGAATTCGGTGAATCGAACCATTAAAAAGACACCTTTTGAGGCTGCCTATGGTTACAAACCACAACATATGTTAGATCTTGTTCCCTTACCACAAGAAGCTAGGGGGAGCGAGGATGGAGAAGCCTTTGCTGAACATGTGAGGCGTATTTATGATGAAGTACGTGCTGCCATTGAAACTAGCAATAAAATATATGAGGAGACAGCTAATCAACACCGGCGTTTGAAAGAGTTTGATGAAGGGGATCTTGTGCTAGTGCATTTTAGGAAGGAAAGATTTCCTAAGGGCACCTACCATAAACTAAAGGCAAGGAAGCAATTTGAATAGGGATTATGAACGGGCCCTTACCTTGGCCTTACCCGTTCGATGAATTGTTCTACTAAAGTCGAAGTCGTTTCGTTAAGTCGAATTGAAAGGTAGGTTTTGTCAGTGATTAAATAGAAAGGGGGAGCAGTTCGGGCCTACTCTTGAACTTTTAGGCTAATTAAAAGCCGAAACAAAGGCCAAATATCGGCATGTAACTGAGAAAGATGGGATTCGGTCAACAAACAAAGGAAATTAAAACACTCCCTTCTTTCTGTCGACAATGATGAAAACCAGATCGAACTCTAAAGTCAAGCCCTTCACTTCATTGAAACAAGCTCTTGAACATGGGTTGAGTTCATACATTTTGAATGCTTTCCTATTCAAGACATACACTACCAATTTCTTTGAAGCTACTACCACTACCGAAGCTCTGGCTTGCTTGTTTTGGTTACCAGTTGGGGTTTTGTTTCCAGATAAAGGAGATCCGGTTGGGCTTGCTAGCGATGGGAGATTAGTCACCGGAAGACTTGCTGGCTTGTTCAGTACTGCTAACTATTATGGGAGGATGCCGTCCCCTCGGGACTACCAGTAGTTTCGGTTGTTGAATCTCGTGCAAGTTAGGTTGTGGTTGTATTGGCTGCAAGCGGAACGTAGGCGCTTTAGGTGTGTGTTGACCATGCACTCTCGCGTCATGTAATGTCGTATGTATGATAGAGGTGGTGTGGTGATTGACCTCAATGCTAATGGTTATCCCCAAGGTTCAACGAATGAATGAAGCTATGATCGTACCCGGATAGAGATGATGGTCTTCCTCTGATGTCTCCAAGCCAGTCATAATAGAATAGATAGGCAAAGCAGCCAATAGCAGTCTGTTCTCGCCTATCGATAGATAGTAGGTTGCTTCCAAGCTCAAACCATTTGAAACTGAATTGCTACTTGATTCTTGTTATTGATAGAGTGGTATTCTCCGCCCCTGTCAAGTAAAGTAGAGGGAGAGAACTGGAAGAGAGAAGGAAAAAGAGCAAAGGATTTACAAGTCTAATGGGAGAAGAATGGCTGACACGTTGACTGCCTTCGAGACTTTCAAATATAATCCAAGCGGTCTAACCCCCGGGGCGGACCCCAACCGAAAGGCGCTAGACGGACTAACGGCAAGCGAGATAAAGAAAGCAGCTAGCCCTATGTGTAAAACCTTGCCGCGGGAGAGTCTTTCTCCAATGAGAATAAAGAAAGTTTTTGGGCAAGACAAGAAAGGAACTCGCCCTTTGACACCAAGGGATAAGAGCGGATTGCTGGCGATGACTTGGTGAAGGGAATCTATGAGAGAAGGTTCTCGAACCGGGTTCCGACCGAATAGAACGCGAAGCCAACGAGTTCAGTCGAACAGCGTAACGAGTCTAAGGGCGGGATCAAGCTTGAAAGGAATGGACGGGCGTAGGCTTAATAGTGAACGCAGACCCCCTTGCTTATAGATATGAGATCAATGACTTAAAAGACAGATGCCGAGAGAAACTGCTAGACTTCTTTATTGCGTTGCGAAGAGAAATCGAAGACGAAGATTTGCTGACGCAGTGCGGGCACTGGATGAAAAAGACAGAGAAGAGAACAACCCACATACCTCAGGAGCACCAATCTCCCCCAGCAAACATCTATCTGCACGAAGCCGACCTATGGATAGAAAGAAAAATGCAGGAAAGGAAAATGAAATCAAAAAGATGCTTTGGGAGTGTGAGATACGCGGACGGGGAGTAAGCAGCCGAACAACCGCAGGGGCTTCCAGCAGTGATAGCTGAACTAACCAGATGGGCCGCCCAAAACCTGGAGCTGACATTTCAATCGGAAATCAACGTCGGATCCCGGCTATCCGAAAAACGCAGACTGAAGCGGAGGATCACAAAATGCAACACAACAAGGGGCGAACCAAGCGCTTGCGCGAAGGAAGAAGCGAATCAATCAGAATGGAGACAGGGAGGAGAGGCGAAAGAGAGATTTTCGAGCCTGCAAGCAGCAAGCAACAACGGCTGAAAAGCCGTTGCGCGCTAGCTTGTAGTTGAGGGGTATAGTAGGGGTGCCCCTTTATCAAACTTATATTTAATATAAGGTAAGCTTTTTGGAACCCTAGTTTTGGAGTTTTCCCCAACCTATACCAACCTAATCAAAAGGGGCTTACGTTTTTCAGCTGCATCGCACTGCCGCATAAACAATGGATCCGCTGGGCTGGATGAGCCACCTTCTCTGGAAAGGAATAGTGAAAAGCCATGTCACTTGGGCGGGGTTGCTTATTTACTTTTAGTAAGACCACTTTGGTAAGCAAAATTCGATGATATAGGCATGGTTGCTTACAAGACAAAAGCTAGCTTCTAGATGTTCTTTGCCTGAACATATAGAGGAAGCAACCTTCTTTCTGGCCTCTGTACCAGTAGTGGAGTGGCTTGCTACTTTCAATCATAAAAGGAAAATTGAGCAAGGCAAGGGAGAAAGAAGTTGTCCCCTCTTCTCTGATAACCCGCCGCCGGTCATATAGAGTGCTCCGCCCGCTACCGCATATGTAGAAAAAGAGGGAGCAGGGAAGGAAGAACAACCGTTTGACTTTGGCACATGAGGTGGCGGCTTTGGCTAGGTAACATAATGGAAATGTATTGGACTGCAAATCCTGGAATGACGGTTCGACCCCGTCCTTGGCCTCGGGGAGTGGCGAGCAGCACGGAACTTTAATTAATCAAATGGCATAAGGGGGCTTTCCTTTGTTAGAAATCCACAGACAACATTCTGGAACTTCCAAACCAAAAAAATGCAACATGAGAAGGAGCTTTTTACGTTACGCTTCAATAGAATGAATTCGGTAAGGGTAGAATACGCCCCATGGTCGATCGAAGGTCCTGTGCCACTGGAACTCAAATCTATCTTACCTTCAATCCATCTTTGTCCAGCCAGCTCATAACAAAATGTTAGACCAATCTCAGGACTGACACAACCGAATTGGTTGAGGAAAAGGAAACCCCAGCGACCAAGCACTCCCGCCCCCAAAAGCGGAGACCGAACAACCGCCGGGTTGTCGAGGACACGTCTGAAGAGGAGGCGGGCGCCCTCTAAGTTTACCACCCTACCCACTAATGGACTATGAGGGGGGCGAGCGAACGGGAACCGACCGAGAACCCGAACCGCTTGACTGACTGACCCCTTCATACTCGATTCATTAGGGTCGGGGATGGATGGAACCAATCAGAAGTGCAAATCGCGCAAGCGAAGCCGGGAAACGGACCGCAGCGCAACGACTAGGACTCGTGTCGGAGGAGTTTTGAGCGTGAGCTACCACTCATGCAGCGGCAAGGACCCGCTACTCTCGAAAGGGGCCACCAACCGCCCGAATCACTGTAGCAAACCCTCCCTTTACTCAATGGATAGCGCTTATCCTCTTTCAATCAACAAAATGAAAAATGGGGGAGAAATAAATAAAAGAAAGAGAGAAAGAGGCCTTTATTGAAGAGGCTTTGCACCTGAAATAGGACTAATGAAGATCCAGAAGAAT
>ERZ825896.1944-NODE-1944-length-21350-cov-6.533271_pt1 | contig 21350 bp, 25 predicted proteins | sample MGYA00519858_ERZ825896 | MGnify/ENA primary metagenome ERZ825896 (study PRJEB31778, sample SAMEA3449214) | human gut metagenome | biome: human gut; feature: human-associated habitat; material: faeces | place: United Kingdom | collected 2010/2012 ...
AATTTTCCCGCTAATGTTTAAATTTTTTTGAGACATTTTCAAAAACTATTGACACATATTTTTTTATAAAATACATGTATTCTAAAATTTTTTTACAAAAAACAAAAAGGAAACGTATTAATGTTTCCTCTATTTTATATTTAATTTTAAGCAACATAAGGATTATCTATAGTACCATTTCCTGATGTATATTTTAAATTTCCACTTAAATATATAACAAGTCTAAGCCCCGTTTCACCAGATGCTGTTGAACTAGTATAACCATATCCATTAAACTTATAAGCCTTATGTGTATTGGCAGCATCAGCAGTTAGAGTCCATGTTGTCTTAGTATAGTTTGCTAAATAATTGTAGTTAGAACACTGTGTATCATATGAATATACACAATTTTTATCAAGACTTGCAACCATATATTCATTAACTTGCATTAAACCAACAGGCATATTTTCAGCAACTGTTGCACATTCAACACTACCTGTATTATTTGTTTCATCTTCATATCTTTTACCAATGCATAAATCTTTAAAAGCTATTTTAGATTTGCTTGTATCATTAAAAATACTTTCTTCATTATAGATTCTTTCAAGTCCATCTTTTAATCTACTAATCATATAATCATTAATTCCTGTATTACCTTGTTTATTAATATTATATCTATCATCCCATACACCAGTATAAGTAATATCATCTTGTAATAATCTAAGTGTTCCATCGTTATTAATACGAATTATTCTCCACTTTTTACCAGCAAAACTTACATAATTATTTACATTTTCGCCTCTGAATACTAAATTATCACCTATTTGGTATAAACCATCTTTCTCTGTTACAACAGGATTATCACTCTTTATTTTATCAGTTAAACTAATTGTTTGATATGTTTCACCACAATCAAGATAAGGTGTATATAAATAATAATCACCATTTTTTTCTACAACAACTTTTCCAGTACAAACAGCACCTTTTTTAGTAATTTTACTTAAGTCTTTTATTTTTCCTGCTTCTTTTAAAGTTAAAGCATCCACTTCAACCTGTCCGCCATTATTACCTGGTAATTCAGATACTCTATCTTTATAATAAGCCTTAGCAACCTCTTGCATTTGTTGTTCTACTTTATCAAAAGACATTCTTTTACCTCGTAAAGAACTTATTATTCCTAAAACAATAAAAAGTAATATAAGTCCACCAACAGCAATAACAAGGTATGTTATTAATTTTTTATTTAGACCTGTAAACGAATTTAATATATTTTTCATATTTGCCTCCAAACTACGATTATTATAGCAAAATTAATATGCAAATACAAGAATAATGAGTAACTATATACTCATTAATTCATTTTCTTTTACTTTAAATTTCTCATCAACTGTTTTATTAAACTTCTCAATTAATTTTTGAACTTCTTCATTACCATTTTTAATATCATCTTCTGGTATTTCAAGTTTTTTAATATTATTATTAGCATCTTGTCTAATATTCCTTAGAGCAATTTTACAATCTTCAGCAATTGTCTTTGCTTGTTTAACATAATCTTTACGTGTATCTTCTGTAAGAGCAGGTATATTTAAAATAATTGTTTCTCCATTATTATTAGGTGTTAAACCAATATTAGCCTCAAAAATAGCCTTTTCAATTGCCCCTAAACAAGACTTATCAAAAGGTTTAATACATAGTTGTCTTGCCTCTGGTATTGATATATTAGCAAGTTGTTTAAGGGGCGTTGGGGCACCATAGTACATAACTGTAACTCCATCTAAAATAGCTGGATTGGCACGTCCTGCTCTTATATTAATAAGTCTCTTTTCCATGTTAGCAATTGCTTGCTCCATATTACTTTCTGTTTCAAATAAAATATCTTCCATAATTATTTCCTCTTTCTATTAAATTATATTTTATTAGCTTTATTCATAATATAACTAAATAATTTTCTAAGTTCTGTTTTAGCAGATGCATCCATTTTAACAAAATTTAATCGCATTTGATATCCACTATCAAATGATAAAAGGATAGCACCTGATGAAATTTTAAATAAAATGGCACCTGATGAAATTGATTTATAAGGTAATATATGTATTTTCTTATTTTTACCAATAGGTTTAAAATCAAAAAGAATCATTCTTGAATCGGTAAATATCCCTCTATCGCTCATTGTTTTATAAGCCTTATAAATAACTTCTCCATCATCAACATAGTCTAGCACATATTTAGGTAAATTATCTTTATCTATTTCTTTATTAAAATTAAAATATTTGGTTAATTCTTTATACTTAACATATGCCATTATATTCACATCCCAAAAACATTATAACACACAAAAAAAGAAAGTCAAAATGAACTTTCTTTTATTTAACTATTTTTTTACATTAGAAATTAACTGTGCATAATAATTACCATTTATATCTTTTTTAACTTCATAAGTATCTACATATGATCCACAGAAAATTTTATCTCCTAAAATCATATATTCAACAGTTATATGTTTAACATTAGTTATGTCTTCCTTATCAGTACCATCCCAAAATAAATATGGGCTATCAACTGTTCTACCATCATATTTAATTGTAACATTATTAATTTGTGGGAATATTAGTGCTACTTTAATATTGTCTTTTTTCGTAATAGTAGCATTTGGTTTCATAACTTTATTATATTCAAGACAAATTCCAAATAAGCCTTCCCTTTTACAAGTTCCATTTGTTTCAAATTGACCAAACATAATATCAAATTTACTTGATTTTTGATAATCTTGCATTTCTTTTAATTCTTTTAATTGTTCTAAATAGTTATTATAAATAGTGTTTACACTATTTATATCGTTAGCGTTATTTATTTCAGGAATAGCTTTATTAATAATTTTAGTTCCTTCATCATAATAATTATCTACTAAATTACTATCTCTATAAACTTTTAAATTATTAATAGCATCTTCCTTAGCCTTTTGTAATTCTAATGCTGTAAGCATTGCATCAGTTTTTAATGCATCAAGTTCTCTTTCAGCAGACTCTTTAATAGAATTTACTTCTTCAATTTTAGTTGCATTATTAATATCTACTTTAGCGTTTTCAATTATTTTATCAATTTCTTGTTGTTCTTTTTCACGATAAGCATTTTTATCAACATAGTTTTCTAACTCATTAATAGCGTCTTTTTTAGCCTTTTCTAATTGCTCTAAATATGTAAGATATGCATCTGTATTTAATTTATCTAATTCTCTTTCAGCAGCCTCTTTAATAGAATTTACTTCTTCTGTGCTAGTTGCCTTATTAATATCTTCTTTAGCAATTTCTATTATTTCAGCAATTTCTTGTTGTTCTTTTTCACGATAATTATCAGCATCTACATAATTTTCTAGTTCATTGATAGCATCTTTTTTAGCTTTTTCTAATTCTTCAGCACTATATTCAGCATCCGTTTTTAATGCATCTAATTCTCTTTCAGCAGCTTCTTTAATAGGGTTTATTTCTTCGATTTTAGTTGTATTATTAATTTTATCTTTAGCAATTTCTATTATTTCAGCAATTTCTTGTTGTTCTTTTTCACGATAAGCATTTTTATCAACATAATTTTCTAATTCACTGATAGCGTCTTTTTTAGTCTTTTCTAATTCTTCAGAACGATATTCATCATCTGTTTTTAATTTATCTAGTTCTTCCTCAGCCTTTTCTTTAATAGAGTTTACTTCTTCAATTTCAATTGCATTATTAATTTCTTCTTTGGCTTTTTCAATTATCTTATCAATTTCTTCTTGTTCTTTTTCACGATAATCATTTTTATCAACATAGTTTTCTAATTCACTTATAGCATCTTTCTTAGTTTTTTCTAATTCTTCAGTTAACTCTTTATCAGTTTTTAAGTTATCGATTTCTTTTTCAGCTTCTTCTTTAATAGAATTTATATCTTCTATTTTAGTTGCCTCATTAATATCTTCTTTAGCCCTGTCAATTATCTCATTGATTTCCTTTTGTTCTTTTTCACGATAATCATCTTTATCAACATAGTTTTCTAATTCAGTGATAGCGTCTTTTTTAGCCTTATCTAATTCTTCAGAGCAATATTCATTATCTGTTTTTAAGTCATCAAGTTGTTTTTTTGCTTCTTCTTTAATTTTGTTTATATCATCAATTCCAATAGAAGAATTAATTTTATTTTTGGCATTATCAATAATTTCATCTATTTTATTTTGTTCTTCTTCTCTATAGTCGTCTTTATTTACATAATTTTCTAACTCTTTAATAGCATCTTCTTTAGCCTTTTTTAAGTCAAAATTAGTTGCAACTACAACAGGTTTAAAAACATCATTATTAATAGGTTCATTATTAATAATAGGCTCCTCTACATCTGTTTTTTTCTCTTCACTACTTTTAGGTACATCTTGTTTGATAGAATTATTATCTTTTACTTCATCCAAATTTTCTTTTGGGTTAGCAAACGTAAAGGCAAATAATCCAGCAAAAACAAAGATAGCAATACCTATAATTTTTTTCTTCATACTTATACTCTCCTTTTCCTCACAAAAAAACATTTATACAAATACGTATAAATGCAGCTGACTACCATAGTATAAATACCTTAGGCTCTAGAGTTTTGCGTCATTACCTTTCGATAACTTTGCCGTTAGATTAATTTTAAATAAATAATTTATCTTTGTCAACCTTATTTTACAAATTTTATCTTATTTAATGGCCATATCCTAACTGAGGCTTTTCCTACAATATCACTTTTCTTAACTAAACCAAAATCTCTACTATCCATTGAATTGGCACGATTATCACCTAATACAAGATAATAATCATCAGGAATTGTTTCATATCCTAAATCTTTTATATCAAAATCATCAGTTTTAGAACTTACAAATTTTTCATTATATCCTTTTCCATTTATGTACAGTATATTATTATTATATGCAACACTTTCTCCTGGTAGACCGACAATTCTCTTGATCAATAATTTTTCATCATGTTTTAATACTACTATTTCATTTCTTGTGATCTTTCTAAATTTATAAATAAATTTATTTACTAGTACAACGTCTCCTTCCGATAATGTTTTATTCATAGATGGACCCATTACTTGATGAAAAGAGACAACACAAATAACAAGAAATAAAATAACTATTATCATTATAATATATTTTAACGAGTCTTTAAAAAATTCTTTAATATCACGAAAATCCATTTTTATCACCTAACATTAGTATAACATTATAATATTCATTTGTAAAAAGAAAAAATAGCCATAGGCTATTTTATAAGTATTCTCTTAATTTTTTAAAATCACTACCGGATTCCAAATCAGTTTTAGATAATTCTTCAAATAATTTCTTTTGATCTCTAGATAATTTTTTTGGCGTAATGATATTAAGTACAACATACATATCACCTTTACGACCCGTATTAACATCCTCAACACCTTTACCCTTTAAACGATGTTTATCTCCAGACATAGATCCTTCTGGAATAGATAATTTTACATCCCCATATAAAGTTGGTATATCTTTTTTACATCCTAAAACAGCATCCGTAATAGTAAGTGGTAGTGTTAAATAGATATCATTATTTTCACGGACAAATAATGGATGGTTTTTAACATAAAACTCTAAATAAATATCTCCATTTGGTCCACCATTAACACCAGCTTCACCTTTACCTGATAAACGAAGTTGATTACCTGTATTAACACCTGCTGGTATTTTTACTTCTAAATCTTTATTTTTCTTTATTCGACCATTACCACGACATGTTTTACATGTTTCCTTAAAAACTTTACCTTTACCATGACATGCAGAACAAGTTGTTTGTGTCATAAATGTTCCAAATAAAGTTCGCTGTTCTGCTGTTACTTGACCACTACCATGACAAACAGTACATGTACTTTCATCAAAACCACCTTTTCCATGACAATCATCACATGTTTCAGATACATTTACATTAATAGTTTTCTTTGTTCCAAAAACTGCCTCTTCAAAGGTTAAATCAACACGCATAATGGAATCATTGCCTTTTCTTGCACGACTAGATCCTTGTGCTGATCTTCTTCCTCCAAAGAATGATGATCCACCAAACAAATCTCCAAATATGTCAGAAAAATCAAAATCAGAGAAATCAAATCCACCAGCATTTCCTCCAGCAGCACCACCTTGGAAAGCAGCATGACCAAATTGATCATATTGTGCTCTTTTGGATGCATCAGATAGTACAGAATATGCTTCTTGTGCTTCTTTAAATTTAGCAGGTGCATCTGGATCTTTATTGATATCTGGATGATACTTCTTAGCAAGTTTTCTAAAAGCCATTTTTATTTCATCATCGGTTGCACTTTTAGATACTCCTAGTACCTCATAATAATCTCTTTTATTCATTTACATCTCACCTCTTTTAAGCATTATATAATTGTTCAAATTCTTCTAATATTTCATCAAACATATGTATAGCAGACAAAATAGCCTCTGGTTTTGTCATATCAATACCAGCAACTTTAAGTTCATCAAGTGGATCCATAGAACCACCTAATGTTAAGAATTTTAAGTAATTATCAAGTGCATCTTTAGAACCACTTAAAATACTATTTACAATATAACAAGCGGCTGATAAACCTGTTGCATATTTATAGACATAGAAATAATAATAAAAGTGTGGAATTCTTTCCCATTCATATTTAATTTCATCATCTACGTAAACACTATTACCAAAATATTTTTTATTCAATTCATAATAATCATTGCATAATAATTCTGCTGTTAATATTTCGCCTTTTTCATGTTTTTCATAAATATTTTTTTCAAATTCAGCAAACATAGTTTGTCTAAAAATTGTTGCTTTAAATAAGTCTAACAAATTATTAAGAATAATTAATTTTTCACGTTTATCACTTGTATTTTTAAGTAAATATTTAGAAAGTAATAATTCATTTACAGTTGAAGCAACCTCGGCTACAAATATTTTATAATTACTATCTTGATAACTATTATTTAGTCTAGAATAATAACTATGCATAGAATGACCTAGTTCATGGGCAAGGGTTGATACATCATTAAGAGTACCTTCAAAATTTAGAAGGACATAAGGATATGTATCATATGATCCACCAGAATATGCTCCTCCCCTTTTACCTTTATTGTTATATATGTCAATCCATTTTTCTGTAAAAGCATTATTTAAATCATTTATATATTTATCACCAAGTACACTTAGTGCTTTTTTTACTAATTCTTTGGCTTCATCAAAAGTATATTCTCTTGGTTTTTCATTAATGATTGATACATAAGTATCATATAAATGCATTTCATCTAAACCAAGTATCTTTTTCTTTAAATCATAATATTTAAATAATGATGATAAATTATTAGATACAGTATCAATTAAATTATTATAAACAGATACATCTATATTATCACTAAATAACGATGCTTCAATAGCACTCTCATAACCTCTTATTTTAGCGATACTAGTATTGGCTTCTATATTTCCCTTTATAGTAGAGCAAATAGTATTTTTAAAGTTACTATAAACTCTATATAATTCATCAAAAGCCTCTTTTCTTACTCTTCTATCATTAGACTTAATATACTTATTATAATTACTATCCGTAAGTTCAACACTTTCACCATTTTCATCTATAATATTACCGTAAGTCATATCTGTATCAGTAAGAGACTCATATGTCGTACTTGAACTATCAAGGGCTTTTTCTAAATTAGATATTATTTTTTCTTCATTATCTGATAATATATACTTTTTAAAACGATATATTTCTTTTAAATTTCGTTCATAACTTTTAAGTTTTGGAGACTCTTCCATATATTTTTGAATAGTATTATAATCACACTTCAAAATAGATGGTTCTATAAAAGAAATCTTTTCACTATATTTTTGATATAAATTATTTACTTTACCTAGCATTTCTTGATAACTAGCATTTCCTGTATCTGAATCAAAATAACAATTAGCATACGTATGTGCTTTAGATAAACGTCTTGATATATTGGTATCTAGTTCTAAACATTCTAATAAGTTAGAACTACTTTCCATTAATATATCCTTATATTTATCTATTTTGTCTATTTCTTGTTCTATCTTTTTTAATTCATCTTCAAATTCTTCTTTATTTCCATATATTGCTTCTAAATCCCACTTATATTCATTACTTATTTCTTCTCTTAACTTTTGTTTCATTTTCTCTCCTATAATAGAGAAGTTCTAGGATCACTAGAACTTCATTTTATTTTTCTTCATATTCAGCATCTTTTATGTTATCGTCTTTTTTATTTGATCCGCTTTCTTCATCTGAAGATGTTTCTTCAGTTTTATTTTGTTTTGCAGCTTCTTCGTAAACTTTAGTTGCAAAAGCCATAGCTGTTTCATTTAATTTATCTTTCTTAGATTTAATATCATCCATATCATCTTTTTCTAAGGCATCTTTTAAATCTTTAATTTCATTTTCAGCTTTTTCTTTGTCTTTAGAATCAATCTTATCTCCTAAATCTTTAATAGCTTTTTCAGTAGCAAAGATTACTTGTTCAGCTTCATTTCTAACATCAGCCATTTGTTTTCTCTTTTCATCTGCCTCTTTGTTAGCTTCTGCTTCTTTTACCATCTTATCTATTTCATCATCACTTAAGTTAGTTGATGCAGTAATAGTAATAGATTGTTCCTTATTAGTTCCAAGATCTTTTGCCTTAACGTTAACAATACCGTTTGCATCTATATCAAATGTAACTTCAATTTGAGGAACGCCACGAGGTGCAGGTGGAATATTGGCAAGTTGAAATCTTCCAAGTGTCTTATTATCAGCGGCCATTGGTCTTTCACCTTGTAAGATATGAATATCTACAGCTGGTTGATTATCAGCAGCAGTTGAGAATACTTGAGATTTACTAGTTGGAATAGTTGTATTTCTTGGAATTAATACTGTACATACACCACCAAGTGTTTCGATACCAAGTGATAGAGGTGTAACATCAAGAAGAACGACATCATTTACTTCACCTGTTAAAACTCCACCTTGGATAGCAGCACCCATAGCAACTACTTCATCAGGATTTACTCCCTTAGATGGTTCTTTTCCAAGTTCTTTCTTGATTAATTCTTGTACCATTGGAATACGAGTTGAACCACCTACTAATAATACCTTATCAATTTTACTTGCAGTAAGACCAGCTTCTTTTAAAGCATCTCTAACTGGAGTTAATGTAGATTCAACTAGATCTCTAATTAAATCTTCAAATTTAGCCTTTGATAATGTCATATTCATATGAACTGGTCCATCATCATTTTGTGATAAGAATGGTAATGAAATTTCTGTAGAACTCATTCCACTTAAATCTTTTTTAGCCTTTTCAGCAGCCTCTTTTAAACGTTGCATAGCCATTTTATCTTTAGTTAAATCAATACCATTTTCCTTTTTAAATTCATCAACTAAGTAGTCCATGATTCTCTTATCGAAATCATCTCCACCTAATTTATTATTACCACTTGTTGCAAGAACTTCGAATACTCCGCCTCCAATATCAAGAACAGATACATCGAATGTTCCTCCACCTAAGTCATAAACTAATACTTTTTCATCTTTTTCTTGTTTATCAAGGCCATATGCAAGAGCAGCAGCTGTTGGTTCATTGATAATTCTCTTAACATCTAAGCCAGCAATTTTACCAGCATCCTTAGTTGCTTGTCTTTGTGAATCATTGAAATATGCTGGAACAGTAATAACTGCTTCTTTTACAGTTTCACCTAAATAATTTTCAGCTGTTTTCTTTAAATCAGAAAGAATCATTGCACTTATCTCTTGTGGAGTATATTCTTTATTAGTTGCTGATATCTTTACTTTTTTATCTGTACCCATGTCCCTTTTAATTGAAACAACAGTATCTTTATTAGTCATTGCTTGATTTTTAGCTTTTTGACCAACAATAATGTTATCTCCTTTAAAAGCAACTACTGATGGCGTTGTTCTAAGACCTTCAGCATTAGCCATTACAACAGCTTCGCCACCTTCAAAAATACTGACACAACTATTAGTTGTACCTAAATCTATACCTATTATTTTTCCCATAATATCACCTTTCCTTTATTTATTCGCTTACCTTAACCATAGCAGGTCTAATTACTCTATCTTTTAGTAAATAGCCCTTTTGTAAAACTTCGATAACTATACCTTGTTCAAGACCATCAACATGTTCCATCATGACAGCTTGATGGTAAGTTGGATCAAATGGTTTATTTGCTCCATCGATAGCCTTCACACCATATTTTTCTAATATACCGATTAAATTACAGTATATCATTTTTACACCGGCTAAGAATTTGGAAACTTCATCTTCAAGATTATCATCATCCATTTTGATAGCCCTTTCAAAATTATCGATAGTTGGTAAAACATCTTTAATTAAATCTTCATTACAAAACTTTAATATTCTAGTCGTTTCTTCTTCTTTACGTCTTCTAAAGTTAATACTTTCAGCCTTTTCTCTTAAATTTTGTTCTTCTAAAGATTTAATCTTTAATTCTAATTCTTCTATTTTTTTGTCTAAATCATGTTTTTTATGTTTCTTTTTATCTTTTTTATTTTCATGACAGTGACATTCATCGTTGCAATTGCAAGTTTCATCACAATGACAATCATCGTTGCAACAACACTCCTCTGTGCAACCACATCCTTCACTGCAAGTATCTTCGCAGGTGCAACTTTCTTCACATGCGCATTTATCTTTTTCTTCTTTCACCTGATTACCTCCTAGCTATTTTCATCAATATTTTTCTTAATATAATCAAGAAGAGATATTACCCTATCATATTCCATACGTTTAGGTCCTATTAAAGCAATCGTACCCTCACCGTCGTTTACTTTATATTTTGTTTTAACAATTGTTACATCGTCATCAAAATCATTTTCACTACCAATATAAATATTGATTCCACTATCTTCTTCCTTTATACTATCTACAATTGTTTTATCATCAAACTTACTAATAATTTTTCGAATTTTGTCGGCATCATTGCTAAATTCTGGCTCATTTAAAAATCTACTTGTACCATTAACTTTAACATCTGATGTTGCTTCATTTGCAAAATTACTAAAAGCACTATAAAAGGCTTTATACAAAACTTCGTGTTGTTCTACATACTGTGAAATAATTGGTTTTATTTCAAATTCAAGTTTACTACTTACTTCATCAATTGGTGTACCAATAATTAAATTATTTATTAATTCAACTGTTTTTTTAATATCATCCATTGATACTTTCTTTTCCATGTAAACATTTTGATGTTCAACATGACCTTTATCAGTAACAACAATTGTTATTAAATTAGTTTCATTAATAGGTACTACTTCAATTTTACTTACTTTATTAAGTGAAGATGAATCTCCAAGTACAACAGCAGTATAACTAGTAAGTTCTGATATAAGTTCCATACTCCTAACTATAGTATCATTTAACATTAACGAATTATTAGAAAAGATTGTTTGTAATTTAAGCATATCTTCTCCAGTCAATTCTTTAGGTTTCATAATATTATCAACATAATATCTATAGCCTTTTTCACTAGGAATACGTCCAGATGATGTATGTGTTTTTTCTAGTAAGCCACATTCCTCTAAATAAGACATTTCGTTTCGAACAGTAGCACTAGAACAATTTAAAATATTACAAATTGCTTTAGAACCAACAGGTCTAGCATTTTTAATATAATCTTCAACAATTATTTTTAATAAATTATTTTGTCTTTCATTTAACATTTCATCACCATCTTTAGCACTCTATTACCCAAGTGCTACTGTCATTATACTATTATATTTTAGCATTGTCAATATATGAGTGCTAATTTATTAAATTTCCTGAATTTTATTTTACATAAAAAAACATGGCAATTATTGACCATATTTTTAGTTAATTTTCCTATACACGAATGTTATATTCGTATAAACTATTATAGGTGATGCACTATGCCTAATCGTAATTGGTGGTGTGGAAGAGGTAAATGGTTTATATGCTTATTTTGTTTTAGTATTTTACTATTTTATCAAATAATATTAACACTTTTTATTGTTACAAGATTTAATATATTTATATTATTTCTCTTCATTATTTTAATTTTATTTTCTATTTTCCGCATAATATGGTGATAACAAATTTTCTGTTTTATACATGTATTCTAATACTTTACTAAATTTTATACATAGTTTTAAATCATTATCATCAAATTCAAGTCTCTCTGGAAGTGATATTAAAATAAAAAATAATAATCTTTCTTCCTCTAAAAGAGGATAGTTTTTTTCATATTGTTTAAGTAAACTTACAAAATCAAAATCTAAAGCATGTCTTTTATATAATTTATATAAATCAAAAATAGGTATATCTATTCTTGACTTTTCCCAATTTAACAAATAAGCATTTTTATTTTTTATAAAATGTGATAATTCTAAATTATTATGTAAAACAACAAAACGTTGTTTTCTTTTTTTACTAATAATTTCATACCATTTTTCTATTTCACGATTACAGTAATTTAATGATCCATATATTTTAGATATATTTTGAGCCAGAAAGTATTCACTTGGGCTCATAAAAACTTTAGATTCAATAATTTCCATCATATCATTATAATACTCTGTTAAATATTCAATATTATTTTTTACATCTTCATATATTTTCTTATAATCATCTTCATCTACATCTTTATAATGTGTTGTTTTATTATGAAGTAAACTAACAATTTCAATTAAATCACTTATCTTTTGTTCCTTTGGTTCTTCTACCTCTTCTACATATTCTACTAAATCATAATCATCACTATCATCACTATATATTTTAGGATAATAATCAAAACTACGTGAGTTTAAATATTTAAAAATATTATTGTTATTATACTTACGATTTTTTGGTTTTAAGACATATTTCCCCTTATCAGTATCTATAATAGTTGCTTTACCTATTATTTTAATTTTATTTGGTTTTAGATCATATTTTTGAAATAAATCACTATATTTTCTCATTAGTTAAACTTGGGATAATAATCTTATCACCTATTTTTAACTCACTTAAATTGTTATACAACTCTAATATATCTTTAGTAACACTATATTTTTGCATAATCATCTCTACTGTTTCATTCTCTCTTAAAATACATACTTTGTAGGTTGAATAAGTTTCATTTGTATCATCAATATTATCAAAAAGTGATTTTATATCTTCATTTTTTACAGTATCCATTTTTTTATTTTCCTCCTCTTTAAAAACATCTACTACTGGTGTTTCTATTTCTTTAAATGGAAATTCTGTTTCTTCATCATAACACCTTTTTTCTTCTTTATCTTCATCTTCTTCTTTCAATAAATCATCAAGTGTTACTTCTTTTTCAGGTTCTACTTTTACAAATAATGGTTTTTCCTCTAAATTATCTATTAAAACTTCAATATTTATAGAAAGTACTTTATTATCAATAATTTCGTAATAAAAATCATCAATATCAACAACTACCTTATCAACTAAATATTTATCATCAATATTTATATCAAAAGGCATTTCAAATGAAAATTTTTCACAACTTGTACTGCTATCAGCTATTTTATACTCTCCATTTAGATAAAAAGATCCTGTAATATTATTATTTTCAGATAAATGAAGACTATGTTCAAGTGAAATACTTGTTATTTCTGATAAATTAGTTTTAAAGGGTAAATCCTTTTTAAAAGGTACAATTTTTTTCATCTATAATTCCTCCATATTCATTAAAATATATGAAAAAAATAGGTATATATTACCTATTTTATATTTTTTTGATTTTTTTCATTATTTTCTTAGATGTTTTACCAAAGAGTGCAATTTCTTCTTCATCTATTTTATGACCTAGTTTATGCATTATTCTAAGATTCTTAACATAGTCATTTATAATAATATTATTTTGTAAAAGTAATCCACATGCTTTTTCTTTTACTTCATCTTGTTTAAATATTTCTGGATAACAATGATTAAGATAATTAATTGTTACTATTGGAAACTTTTTCGATGTATACTTTTTAATAAAGTTATCTATTTCTAAACTTTTATCTAATAAATCAAGAACAACATAAAAATCAGAAGCAATCATAGTATTTATATTTTGTTCATAGTCTTTAATGTTTTTTAATATATATCTTATATTTTTTAAAGATGATATATTATAATAATGACAAAGAAATTGGTTCTTTAAAAACTCATTACTATTTTCATCAGTTGATGTATTTAAACATGAAATAAGATTATTAACATCATCTAAAAATTCATTAGATGGTGCTTTTTCTCTATATAAATTTAAACATTTATATAACTCTTCTTTTACAATAGGCGTATATATATGACTTTCTTTATTATAGATAATATTTTCTCTTAATACGGCATAAAAATCAAAGAAGTCTTCATTAGATAAATCTTTAATTATTTTAAAACCTTCACCACTAAATAAAAAATTATATAAAGTTAAATCTTCCAATACTTTTTGGTTATATTCAATATCATACATGTATTATTTCTCTCTCACTTTCTTTAATTACTTTATAAATATCATCATAAGTTGAAACAGGAATATATTCCATACATCTTTTTACTTCTGTTGGTACATCATCTAAATCTCTAATATTTTCTTTAGGAATAATTATTCTTTTTATACCATTTCTATATGCGCCCATACTTTTTTCTTTTAGTCCACCGATTGGTAATACTTTACCTCTTAAAGTAATTTCACCTGTCATAGCTAAAGTTTTATCAATTTTCAAATTAGAAAAAGCACTTATTAAGGCGGTTGTAAGTGTTACACCGGCACTTGGGCCATCTTTTGGAGTTGCGCCCTCAGGTACATGAATATGTATATCATTAGAAGTTAATTTTTCATAATCTATTTTAAATTTTTTATAATTAGCTTTTATATAACTTAAGGCTATCTGAGCACTTTCTTTCATGACATCTCCAAGTGAACCTGTTAAAACTAAATTACCATTTCCTTTAAAATAATTAACCTCAATAGGAAGTGTATCACCACCAAATTGGGTATAAGCTAGTCCATTTACAACACCTATTTGTGATACATCCATAGCCTCACTATCTAAAAATTTAATTTTTCCTAAATATTTTTCTAAATCCTTCTCTAAAATATTTATTCTATCTATTTTAATATTATTCATAACTAATTTCGTTATTATTTTACGAACTATTGTAGCAATTTGTCTTTCTAGTTCACGAACACCTGCTTCTTTAGTATAATTTCTAATTATTTTTAAAATGACATTATCAGATATATTTATTTTTTCATAATTAAGTCCATGTTCATCACAAATTTTCTTTAATAAATGAGTCTTTACAATATCTAATTTTTCAAATTCTGTATATCCAGATAATCTTATTATTTCTAGTCTATCTCTTAGTGCTTCTGGAATATCTTCAATATAATTAGCAGTTGCTAGAAACATAACATTTGATAAATCAATTTCTTCTTCAATATAATTATCTCTAAAACATTTATTTTGTTCTGGATCAAGTACATCTAAAAGAGCACTTGCAGGGTCTCCTTTAATATCTTTGGTCATTTTATCTATTTCATCAATTAAAAAGACTGGATTAGAACTACCTGCTTTTTTCAAACCTTGTATAATACGACCTGGCTCGGCTCCTAAATATGATCTACGATGACCTATTATTTCACATTCATCATGAAGTCCACCAACCGAAATTTTAGTAAATTTTCTATTCATTGCATGTGCAACACTAAAAGCAAGTGATGTTTTACCTACTCCAGGAGGCCCTACTAAACATATAATTGGACCATTCATATTACCTTTTACCTTTTTTACAGCAAGATATTCAATAATTCTTTCTTTTACCTTTTCAAGACCATAATGTGATTCATCGAATTTTTTCTTAACATCCCTTAAATCATCATTATCCGTAGTTACACTATTCCAAGGTAAATCAAATAACCAATCAATATAAGTCCTTACAACATTAATTTCAGGAGACAAATTAGTTAAACTATCTAATTTTCTAATTTCATTATTAAGTCTATCCTTAATATGCTTAGGTGCATCTAAAGCATTTAGTTTTTCTCTTAAACTATCTATTTCTTCATCTTTAGAACTAACATCACCTAATTCTTCTCGAATTACTTTTATTTTTTCTCTTAAGAAATATTCTTTTTGACTATTATCAATACTTTTCTTCACTTTTTGTTCTAATTCTTTTTCAATTTTATACATTTCTTGTTCTTGATATATATCTTTAAGAACCATTTCAACTCTTGTATTAATATCAAATGTTAATAAGTATTCATTTAATCTTTCATTCGTAGAACTTATTTGATTAGCGATAATATCTGTCATTTGTGATAAAGTTTTAACTGTAACTAATGTTGATAAAATACTATTAGTAATATAAGGTACTATTCTAATATGTTTTTCAAATTCATTATATAACTTTTTAAGTATAATTGGCTCCGTTGCTACATCAGGTTTATTTTCAAGTATTTCAGAGGTAATACATTCAAGTGAATCAAGTTTATTATTTAAATTCATATATTCATGAACATATGCACGACTTATGCCTGATATAGTAACTCTTATATTTCCGTTAGGAAGTTTAACTTTATGATTAATTTTTGATATAACACCAATTTTAGGTAATTCACTTATATTAGTACTTTCTTCAATAGTATCTATTTGTCCTATAACAAGTAATTTGTTATCGTGAAACATTTCAGATACATCTATAATATTTTTTGTTTCATTATCTTGAAATTCTAATCTAATATCATTATTAGGAAGTAAAATAATTCCTTTAAGTACAATAACTGGAAGATTGATTTTTTTCATAAACTTGCCTCCTAATTAAATTGCTTTTTATTATAGTTCAAAAAAAAATAAAAGTCTACACTTTTATATACAAAAATTATACTTTATTTTTTAGTCCAAGATCGAAGTGATTACTATACTTTTATTTCTATGAATGATTTGTATTTTAAATATTACAATAAATATCCTAAAAATGAATGTGCTGACTCAGGTTATGGAATTTATGTAAATTATAAATATATGAAAGAACTTAACATAGGCAATTATATAAAGTTTCAAACTTGGGCTGGAGAAACTGATGGAAAAATCCACAATTATTTTATACTTATAACGATGGTGTATTATGTTTAAATACGTGCATTGGGAAAGAAATACCATTTAGTAAAAAGCATCATCAAAGAAATAAGGATGGTAAATTATATAAATTTATCGGTTGTAATAGTTGTAATTATGTTTATATATGTAAGAAAAATTTAAAGAATAAAGAATAAAGAATATGATTATAAATTATGTGAATTAATTCCAAATTATGAATTGTTAAAAAACCAAGCAAGAGAAAATTTACTTAGTTCTCAAGGAATAGAAATAAAAATAAACAAAAGTATACAAGTAGAAGTTACTTTTGTTCAACTAAAACAAAACATGAATTATGATAGAATAAGAAGACGAGGATTAGAAAAAGTGTCACGTGAAGTTAATGTAAGTAAATATTTTGTTTTATTAAATCAAGATAATATCAAAGGCAATTATTGGGAAAAACCATTAAATTTAAAAAAAGAAAAAAGAACTTTTCCTAAGCAAAAAGTAATAAAGAAAAAACTGAATAAAAACTATTTATTTCTACTCAGCCCCTTTTTTAGTTTGATTATTTTCTTTTAAAATACCATCTAAGAAGTAATCCTGCTCCTGCAGCAATAAGCCCTATCATGATAATAAAATTATATAGTGATGTTTGTTTAAATGCTATATCAATACTCATTATTATCGTAGCAATTATAATAACAATTCCAATTATTGTTACTATTTTACCTATTAATGATTTTGGATTAAAAAACATAACAATAATTCCAACTATAAATGGTACAAGTATTAAACCAGATGCTAGTCTAAATGAACCAAATGCCCAGTGATACCAACTCATTGTAACAACTGTTTGTTGTGTTAACATAAATAACCCAACAGCAAAGCATATAATTCCTGTTAAAAAATATATTCCGTTATTTGAACTCTTATTATTATCCATAACAATACTCCTTTCAAACTATATAAATTTTATCATATCCTATAAAAAAAATAAATAGTATATAAAAAGAAACTAGATTATCTAGCTTCTACAATTAACTTAATAGCAGTTCGCTCTTCACCATCTATTACAATATCAGTAAAAGCGGGAATACAAACTAAATTTTTTCCACTTGGTGCGACAAATCCTCTTGCAATCGCAATAGCCTTAATTGCTTGATTAAGTGCTCCGGCGCCTATGGCTTGTATTTCAACACTTCCTTTTTCTCTAAATACATTAGCAAGTGCTCCTGCAACACTATTTGGATTTGATTTTGATGAAACTTTAAGTGTTTCCATATTTATTAAATCATTCCTTTCTGTACATTTAAATATATGAAGGATATTCATAAAAAAGAACAAAGATATTGTTAAATATTATAAGTTAAAGTATAATAAATTTGGTGAGTATATGAAAAAAATAATCATAATGGCTTTTCCAATTATTCTAGTTATAATGCTATATAGTTTAAATATAATTCCTCATATATATTTTACTAATGATTTTTTTCATATTCAAAAATATAACAGTCATTATGATAAAGATAATGATGGTATTGATGACCAAATTGATATATTAAATGGGGCAAGAAATTATATTAAAAAAAGACCTAAATATAAAAGTAAATACTATGCAAGTGGATATCCAGATGATAATTATGGAACATGTACAGATGTTATTGCTTTTGCCTTAAAAGAAGCTGGGTATGATTTAATGCAACTTGTTAATGATGATATTATAAATAATAGAAATAATTATAATATAGATATAATTGATAAGAATATTGATTTTAGAAGAGTTGAAAATCTAAATATTTATTTTAAAAATAATAGTATTAGTTTAACGACTAATTTAAAAGATTATAAGGAGTGGCAAGGTGGAGACATTGTTGTTTTTACAAATCATATTGCTATTGTATCTGATAAAAGGAATTATATGGGTGTGCCAGTTATTATACATCACTCTAATAGAAGACAACTATGGTATGAAGAAGATACTATTAGTAGATATAAAATAATTGGCCATTATAGAATTAGTTAGGAGAATTTGTATGAATAATAGAGAAAGTTATATTGATATTGTCCTTAATGATATGGATGATGCTCTAAGTAAATATAATAATAATATTTTAAGTGAGGAATTAGAAAATTATATTTATAAGGAAAGTATAAATATAAAGAATAAAAATACTGTAATTAGAATTAAAACATTATTTGATATAAGTGATAATGATAAGAATAAATTAATGAAAATGATTATAGATAGTTTTAAGATAAATATAAATGAAAATTTATTACATATGAGACACGCTAATATAAAAAGATGTTTATTAATGATTATTGGGACCATTTTTGTTTTAGCATCTGAACTTGCAGATTTTAGTGGCATTTTTCTAATTCCTGAAATATTTATGATTATAGGATGGGTTGGTATTTGGGAAGCTGTTTATAGTTTATTTTTTGAAGATACGAAAATGCGAATTAGAAATAAAAGATATAAGCAAATATATAAAAGTAAGATTGAATTTATAAAATAAAGGTGCTGAGTAGAAATGAATAATTTTTATTCAGTTTCTTTTTTTTATTACAAAATTAAAAAAGAAACTTTTGAAAATAAAAATAATTTCTTTGAAAAATTTGATTTTTCTTTATACGATATTTATTGTTCTTTAGATTACTTTAATTCATCCAAGGAAGAAATCGAATTACTGATTTGGAATAACACTAAAAATAAATATTGAAGAGACACTTCTAAAACATATTACGATTGTACTAATTATTATTTTGAAATAAAATATAACGATGAAGATTTGGTAGATGAAAATGGAAACATAATAGAAAAAGGATACAGAAAAAAATCACAGGCCTGACCCTATTATTGAAATGGGATTATTAATGGATGGTTCAGGTTTACTTTTGGCTTATAATTTATTTTCTAGTAATGAGTCAGAAAAAAATTCTTTAGTTCCGGAAATGAACAGATTTAACTTTGATAGAACAATTGTAGTTGCTGATAGAGGTTTAAATTGTTCTGATAATATAATCAAAATTGCCGGCACTTCCATTGATTCAAATTTAAAAAAGAATGGTTATGTTTACGGGCGATCTGTTAGAGGTGCTGATCAGGAATTTAAAAATTGGGTTTTAAAGCAAGATTATATTACCGATTATATAGAAGAAAATGATGAAAAATTAAATTTATTCATAAATCAAGAATTTATCCTAAAACTATGTATATAACAAGAAACGATAAAGATAAAACTAAAAATGGTAACGATAAAAAAAATTATTGTAGACCAAAAACAATTAGTTTATTATTCTCAAAAATCTGCCGACAAACAAAAGCATGATAGGAATATGATGATAGAAAATGCTAAAGACTTAATTAAAAATCCAGGAAGATATACAAAGGCAACTTCATATGGCGCAGCTAATTATGTTCAAAATTTAAAATTTCTAAAATCAACTGGTGAAATAGCTGATACTACTAATCTTTCATTAAATAAAGATAAAATTAAAGAAGAAGAACTTCTAGATGGTTACTATTCAATTGTTACTTCTGAGGAAATTTTAAGTGACTTTGAAATAAGAAAAATCTATCGTGGTTTAGCTAAAATTGAAGATACATTCAAAATAACTAAAACTAATTTTGAAACTGGACCAGTCTATGTATGGACAAAAAAACACATTGAATCACATTTTTTTACTTGCTTTGCGTCGTTAGTTATAACTAGGTTATTAGAACAAAAATTAGAAAAAAATATTCAATTGCTAACATAATAAATCCATTAAAAAACTATACAAGTACAAATATTGAGCACAATATTTACATACAAGACTTTTATAATGAAATTATCAACGATATCAATAATCTATATCAATTTAATTTAGATAAGAAATACCTATCTTTATCACAAATAAAAAAAATTTTAAACAATTAAAAATATTAATTCATTTCACAACAAACAAAAAAGGAGTTAGCCTTTTGTTTATAAGGGATAACTACTTTTTGCTGTAAAACTCAAGATTATAGTGGTGCTTATGATGCTGGTAAAATAGAAGGTATTGATTTAGGAACAAACCAAGTAGTTATAAATATGCTTGATGACAATGTTGATATTAATGTAATTTCTAAATATTCTAAATTGCCAAAAAGGAAAACATTAGAAATCAAACAAAGTAAAATAACTACTTTGTTGAGTGTGTAAGGAATTCTGTGTAAATGATATCTAACCACGATAGATAGGAACTTT
>ERZ825896.1946-NODE-1946-length-21310-cov-4.174924_pt1 | contig 21310 bp, 18 predicted proteins | sample MGYA00519858_ERZ825896 | MGnify/ENA primary metagenome ERZ825896 (study PRJEB31778, sample SAMEA3449214) | human gut metagenome | biome: human gut; feature: human-associated habitat; material: faeces | place: United Kingdom | collected 2010/2012 ...
CTTTCGGAAGAATCACAATACATTTAAATCCTTCCTCCCCGTCATTGCACGGCGCATAGTGAAGTGTCGTTCCATACATCTCAACAACCGTTCCCGCCGGGACAAAAAATGCTTCCACCTTGGATGTGTCATAAGTAAACGCATCGGTCACATCCGGCAGCCATCCTAACAGCAGCACCATATTGGTCACCGCAATATTGATCTCCGAATTGCGGTGATACTCCAACGCATTTAATCTGTGATTGCTGCCGTTACAATAACCGATCTGAATCGGAAGTCCGCCGTAGATCCGTCTGGCAAACTCTCCCGCCTCCGGCAGCACCTCCAGTTCCTCCATGGATGGCACATAAATGACATCCTCCGGCAGCGGCGTGTGTTCCATCTCGCGGATCAGTCTCGTGCAGTCAAAGCCGCTCCAGACTTTCCCATACCTGCGGAACTTTTCGTCTTTAATTGAATAAATCTCCATGATTCCCCCCTGTTTGTGCTCCTTTCCATAAGTGTACCTTATGAGCAGAGTATAACAGGAGACAGTCATGGAGACTACCTGTTTCTTGTCTTTCCAATGTCACTTTTTTGTCTTTTTATCTAATTTATTTATCAGTGAAATAATTCTTCCCGCACAGAGACGGATTTCCTTTTCCGACAGCCTTCCGTCTGCATACGCCTGCCGGATATCCGCATCATCTTTCTCACTTCCCGGCATAATCAGATCATTTCCGGCTTCGATACACTTCCATGGAATACTGCCGTCTTCCGGCGCTGTTGTACTCCAGTCCGACATGAGTACACCGTCAAATCCCCACTCTTCTCTGGCAATTACAGTGCATAGCGCTCTGCTGTTTGCCGCGTGAACTCCATTGACCCGGTTGTAGGATGTCATGATTGCAACCGGTGCGCTTTCTTTGACTGCAATCTCAAATCCCCTAAGATAGATCTCCCTTAGGGCTCTCTCTGAAATATGCACATCGACCCCCATACGGTTGTCTTCCTGATTATTTGCCGCAAAATGCTTGATCGTCGTTCCATGTCCTTTGTAAGACTGTACACCCTTTGTATCGGCTGCCGCACACAGTCCGGTAAGCAGTGGATCTTCCGAATAATATTCAAAGTTTCTTCCACACAATGGATTTCTGTGAATATTCATGCCCGGTGCCAGCCACAGGTGAATATGAAACTGTTCCATCTCTTCTCCGACAATCTCACCCATTCTCTTGATAAGATCCACATCCCATGACTGCGCAAGTGTCGTCGCAATCGGGATTGCCGTACAGTACTGGTAATAATCCTGCGCTCCTTCCGGCTGCTCTTTCGCAAACGGTGCAATTTCCATTCCGAACTGTTCCCCACCCGGTAATTTATTGCCTTCTTTATCCGTTTTAAAATGTGTCTGTAACCGTAATCCTGCCGGTCCATCTGCAAGGATCAGATTCGGGATCTTCCGCTTCTCGATCAGTGCCGACGTCGTATCCCCTGCTGCTCCCGGCACACATGCAGAAGATGACCCGATTACATTGCCGCCTTCTTCCAGTCGTTCGGTTCCGACACAAAGATCGGCCATCTCTTCTACCGTAAGTTGTGCAACCAATTCTTCGAGTGATGCTGCCCCCTTCTTCACATCCTCCAGTGTTAATATCTCGTCCGGTCTTTTATCTTCCAGCGTAGTACGTATCACTTCATATTCCATGATCTTTTTCTTAAAGTTTTCCGCATAGATCAATATCGGGCGCATAAATGGTGTGTCATCCAGTTCCAGGTCAAAGATTGGGACCATATGATGAATCTCTTTTACAAATTCCTTATCCTTCATCACATTCTTTAAAAGAACCGTCTGAACCGTTTCATCCAGATCTATGATCGCGGCTACTTCCGTTGTACGTGAACTGTTCCCCACACGAATCGTATACTCGCCTTCCTCCATGACCCATGCTGCATCATAACTGTCATAAGATGCCATATCTTCTGTCGCAAATGTAACTGTTACCACTTCTTTTTCTCCCGGCATGAGAAGCTTTGTCTTGGCAAATCCTGCAAGCTCCTGTGTTGGTTTTTCCATAACTCCATCCGGTGCCGAATAATAAACTTGTACGACTTCTCTTCCCGGATATACCTTACCGATATTCGTCACTTCCACTTCTACCTTTACCAGCTTTTCATCTGCGGTCACTTCTTTGGTCACCAATGAGAAATCCGTGTATCCTTTTCCATACCCAAAGCAATACAACGGCATGATTCCAAATGTATCAAAATAACGATATCCGACATAAATCCCGTCACTATAGTATTCATCATCCAGATTGTCATCGCGGTAACTGAAAGTTCTCGATGACGGATAGTCATCATAAGATCTTGCCCATGTATCTGTTAATTTTCCTGACGGAACTGTTTTAGCCATCAAGACATCCGCCACTGCATGGCCACCCATATTTCCAGTCTGTCCGGTCAGAAGGATTGCCTGCACTCCGGAAATCTTCCGCAATTCTGTCAGATCTATCACTCCTCCTGTATTCAATAATACAACACAATTCGAATAATTTTCCGTCATAAACCGGATGTTCTGCAATTCTCTGTCACTCAGATAATAATCTCCTTTTTCTGCCCGCCGGTCTTTTCCCTCTCCGGAATTTCTTGCAAGCACATAAATGGCCGCATCTGCCTCTTTGATATCTGTCTCTTCGACAATTGGCTGCTCCGGTTCCTGAAACGGATGTTTGAACCCAAGGATTACCGATGGCTCTCCCGTCTCATCTGACATATCTTTTAACTTTTTCAAATATGTTTTCTGCGCCTCTTCCAGATCCCGGTCGTATCTGTCAAGCCAGTCTTCTGTCACGATCTCAAATCCGGCTTCTTCTAATCCCCGTGCGATTGAAACTGTTTTTCTTACATTGACATCTCCGGATCCTGTTCCTCCTTTCACCGTATGTCTGGCTCCCGTTCCATATAATGCAATCTTCTTTATCTTATCTGAAAATGGTAATACGCCGTCATTCTCCAAAAGGACCATACATTCCCCGGCCAGATGACGAACTTCATTCTCATGCTCTGTCTCATACTTCTGAATTTCATTTGTTTTCGATGCATAAATCTGTGCCATATATCTTCCTCTTTTCCTATATTATATTTTTCAAATTATAATGCTTCTGTTTCTGATTTTTGTATTTTGCTTGCAGAAATATCAGCTCTGTGAAAAATTTTAACACATTCTTCTGTCATTTTTCCATACTTAACATCCATTATTTCAGATACATTACGGACATCTTAATTGCGGTATTGTAATTATTTTTATTTTTGTTGTTATTCCAACAACATTCTTTTTCTTCTTTATAGTACACTAATACCTGCAAAACAACTGATACCATTTTAAACATATTTCTATTTTTAAGAAAAGGAGAATCATTATGATCAGAAAAATAATCCATATAAATGAAGAAAAATGTAACGGATGCGGTGCATGTGCCAACGCCTGTCACGAAGGTGCCATTCAGATGGTTGATGGAAAAGCCCGATTAATGCGCGATGATTTTTGCGATGGCCTTGGTGACTGTCTGCCGGCCTGTCCGACAAATGCAATCACATTTGAAGAACGTGAAGCGGATGCTTATGATGATGATGCAGTAAAAGCACATCTTGCCGCCAAAGGACCGGAAGCACTTAAGAAACACCTTGATGCAAAAAAAGCACATGCTCACGATAATGATGCACCAGCTCCACATCATGGTGGATGTCCGGGTTCTATGGCTCGTGAAATTCAACACACTGCTCCTCATGGTGGATGTCCGGGTTCTATGGCTCGTTCGGTTGAACACACTCATAATAATGCAAGTGCTTCTAATAATATGTCAGGAAGTACACCGACCGCTTACTCCATGGAAAGTCAGCTTCGTCAGTGGCCGGTCCAGATCAAGCTTGCTCCGCTGAGCGCACCATATTTCCAGAATGCAAATCTGCTGATCGCAGCCGACTGTTCGGCATATGCATATGGCAACTTCCACAACCAGTTCATTAAGAATCACGTTGTACTGATTGGATGTCCGAAGCTGGATGCAGTTGATTATACGGAGAAATTAACCGAAATCATCAAGCATAATGATTTCAAAAGTCTTACTATCGTCCGTATGGAAGTTCCTTGCTGCGGAGGACTGGAGCATGCCGCTACAGAAGCGTTAAAAGCAAGCGGGAAGTTTATTCCTTGGCAGGTGGTGACGATTGGGATTGATGGAACTATAAAGGATATTTAATGCATGAAGCGGTCGTTACCCGGAATAGGAGTCACTGTTTGAGCCGTATGGCGAGTTTGACTCCTATTCCGGGTGCTTTTAGAAAATTCTGACGCCCTTATAACTTCTTCATCGTAGAATCTTAGCCCGAAGCAGAATACCAAGTCTTTCTCATGGACCGGGGTAAACCACGATACTGCATTAAACAGCAACTCACTGATCTTCCCGGATATACCTCATCCACTCTTTAATCTCCTTCTCATGCCCATTCTCGCTTGGTACATAGAATTTTTCTCCAACGATCTCGTCCGGAAGATACTGTTGTTCTACATAATGGTGCGGATAATTATGTGCATATTTATATCCGATGCCGTGTCCCAGTTTCTGGGCTCCTTTATAGTGGGCATCCTGCAGGTGTGACGGAACCGTTGTCTTTGTGTGTTTCACGCTTGCCATTGCATCAAAGATTGCATTGCATGCGGCATTACTCTTTGGTGCAGTTGCTACATACGTGACTGCCTGAGAAAGAATGATCTGTGCTTCCGGCATACCGATTCGCTCGACTGCCTGGGAAGCAGATACGGCAACCGTAAGTGCCATCGGATCTGCATTTCCGACATCTTCCGATGCGCAGATCATGATACGTCTGGCTATGAACTTGATATCTTCTCCTGCGTATAACATTTTCGCAAGATAATACACTGCCGCATCTGGATCGGAGCCACGCATACTTTTGATAAATGCAGAGATCGTATCATAATGATTATCCCCGGTCTTATCGTATTTGACTACACGTTTCTGAATGCATTCGGATGCAACATCCAGTGTGATGCGAATCTTTCCGTCTGCACTTCGTTCTGTCGTCAGGATTCCAAGTTCGACTGCATTCAATGCACTTCTGGCATCTCCTCCGGAAATGTCTGCAAGAAATTCCAGTGCATCTTCATCGATCACTGCCTGATAACTTCCCATACCTTTTACCGTATCATAGACTGCCCTTGTGATCAGTGTCTTGATGTCTTCTTTGGCAAGCGGCTGTAATTCAAAGATGCTCGATCTGGAAAGCAACGCCCCATTCACTTCAAAATACGGATTCTCTGTCGTTGCGCCGATCAGAATGATCGTACCGTCTTCTACAAACGGCAGCAGATAATCCTGCTGTCCTTTATTGAATCTATGGATCTCATCCACGAACAGGATTGTCTTCTTCCGGTACATTCCCTGCATCTCTTTTGCTTTGTTTATCACTTCTTCCATGTCCTTTTTACCCGCAGTCGTTGCGTTGATCTGGGTAAATTCCGCACTGGTCGTATTGGCAATGACTTTGGCGAGTGTGGTCTTTCCTGTTCCCGGAGGACCGTAGAAAATAACCGAACTTAATTTGTCAGCCTTGATCGCCCTGTAAAGTAATTTGTCCTTTCCGATAATGTGCTGCTGTCCGACTACTTCCTCTAATGTGGTCGGGCGCAGTCTGGATGCAAGCGGTGCCTCTTTTTCCATGTTCTGCTCCCGCATATAATCAAATAAATCCATTCTTTCATCTCCATTTATCTATGTAAATTTTCATTCATCAGATCTGATTCTTAAATTCTGCGTTTTGAATCTAATTCATAATGAGTTCATCAACCGTTACAAATTCAAATCCTTCCTTCTGCAGGATATCTACAATACGCAGTGCCGCATTCACACTGGACTCATAACAGTCGTGCAATAAAATGATATCATTTTCCTTTGCCTGCGTCACTACTTTATTGACAATTTCATCTTCATTATTCGTTGTCCAGTCCAGAGGATCTATCGTCCACATCACAGGCATAACATCCAGTTCCCACTCCAGCTTCTTCTGCCAGGCTCCGAACGGTGGTCGCATATAAGAGACTTCTTCTCCTGTGATCCCGGTAATCACTTCATTTGTCATCAGAATTTCTTCTTTTGCCGTCTCATCCGGTACACGTGTGATTTCTACATGGTGATACGTATGATTGCCGACCAGATGCCCTTCTTCCGATTCTCTCTTTACAAGTTCCGGCGTATTTTCTGCATTTTCCCCGATCAGGAAAAATGTTGCTTTTACATTCCGCTCTTTTAATCCATCCAGTAGTTTCGGTGTCCATGCCGGGCTTGGTCCGTCGTCAAATGTGATTGCAATCTTAGGAGCCTCTTTTATCATATTCGATGCTACATACTGAATGGCCTTTTCATTACTTGAATGGGTATTTTCTGACAATTCCTTATGAGTTTTTTTCACTCCCACAACAGCCTCATCTTCCAACTGCACCATCTTTGTCAGAAGGAAATAGATGCCTAATATATAAATCAGCAAAATTCCCGCCATTTTCATCCTGGTCCGTCGTTTGTATGTTATATCTGATTTGCAATCGATATTTGATTTCATGTCACACCCGCATAGCATTATTTCATTTTACTATATGCAGGGGCAGGGAATTCCATACCCGGGTTCTTTTTCTGCCTTACTGCAATACGAAAAAGCTGCCATTGACATTTTCCTCTTGCATACTTTGGTATACAAAAGGCGCCAGAATTCTGACGCCTTGCTTTACCTTATATTTTTCTATATTATTTCTTACGTTTTCCCGGTACCGCTTTCTTTCCTGTACTCTTCTTATTCTTTTTCGATACAGGCTTCTTTTCTGCATTCTTCTTATTCTTTCTCGATACAGAAGCTTTTCTGACGCTCCATCCAAATGTTCCAAGTGAATCTCCCAATGTCAGATATTCTCCATGAGAATACGCCAGAAGTCCGGCTTTTCCAAGCTGTAATCTTCCCTTTTCATCCAGATATTCTTCTCTTACCTGAACAGCCTCTACTTTAGCCAGAAACATATGATGTGAGCCGAGTTCTTTGATCTCGGTTACTTTACACTCAATGTTCACCGGACATTCTTCTATGATCGGTGCATAGTCAAGCTTTGATGCTCTGCCGGCTGTCAGATGCATCTCTTTCCATTTATCAACATCACGACCGGAGCGTACTCCGCACCAGTCTGTTGCCTTTTTTAACTTTTCAGTTGTCAGATTTACTACGAACTCTCCGCTGTCTTTCAGAAGATCGTACGAATATCGCTCCGGTCTTACGGATATGTACAGCATTGCCGGATTCGTACATACCGTTCCGGTCCACGCAACCGTTATGATGTTCGATTTACCGGATTTATCTGCGGTACTTACCATCACGGCCGGGAGCGGATACAGCATATTTCCCGGTTTCCAGATCTGCTTTGCCATGTCTTTTTCCCCCGCTTTTTTCTACTGCTGTAATTCACTTACCAGAGTCGGTATCAGCTGTTTCTTTCTGGATACAACTCCCTTTAAGATCATCTTTTCGCTGTCTTCTTTCAGATCGAATGCATCAATAATATACTCTTTCGCTTTTGCGCCGCAGCACAATAGTTCTGTCGATTCATCCAGAATATCCGTCAGCATAAAGAATACCATCTGTACTCCATTTTTCTCCAGTACTTCCGGCAGATATGGAGTCAGCATCTCTTTCACTTCCTGCAGTTCTTCTTTACTCATCGAATTCAGCTGTCCCACGCCAAATACCATATCATTTACTGTAAACTGCTTGAAATCCTGGAAACAGATATCTTCTGCCGTCTTTCCTGCAAGACTGCTTCCTGCCTTGAACATTGCCTGTGCCTGTTCTTCCAGATTGATTCCTGCAATCTTTCCAAGTTTCTTTGCAACTTTTTCATCCAGCGATGTGCAGGTCGGCGAGCGGAATAACAGTGTATCGGAAATGATTGCCGAACAGAGAAGTCCTGCAATCGTTGGTGTGATCTCTACGTCGTTTTCTTTATACATCTGATATACGATCGTTGCCGTACATCCTACCGGCTGGTTTCTGAAAAATACAGGTCCCATCGTCTCGATATTTCCCAGTCTGTGATGATCAATGATCTCCACGATCTCAGCTTCCTCGATACCGTCTACTGCCTGATTCTTCTCGTTATGATCCACCAAGATCACTTTCTTTTTACTTACATTTAAGAAACGACGTCTTGATACGAATCCCTTAAACTTCCCATGCCGGTCGATAATCGGGAAATCACGGTATTTCTTCTTTGCCATAACTTCCTTAATATCTTCCACATAATCACTCATATGGAAACAAGTAAGTGGTGTCTTCGTCATAAAGCGCTTGACCGGAACGCTCTGGTTGATCAGTCTGGCTGCCGTAAATGTATCGTGCGGTGTACTGATGATTACCGTACTCTGCTCATCTGCACGTTTGATCACTTCTTCGGATACTTCCGCATTCTGGCAGACTACCATACAGCTTACATCAATATCAAGTGCACACATCTGTGATTCTACACGATTTCCAAGGATCACCAGATCATCTTTTTCTATAAATTCCTGCATAAGCTCCGGACTTGATGCACCGATTGCTACTTTTCCTTTTGTAAAATATCCATGTTCGTTACCGGTTACCATCTCTCCATCCAGTGTATTCATGATGTTACGATACTGCGTTCTTGCTTTGGAAAGGATCATATTATCATATACATCCATATAAGATGTCGCAATGTCTCCGGTTGAAATAACACCCAGGAGCTCTTCATCTCTTAAAATCGGAAGTGTCTTGATGTTATTCTCCTTCATCTTTGTCCATGTATCTTTCAAAGATACATTCGGTCCTACACCATCTATCTGGTGGATATCCATATCTTTTACCTGTAATTTGACATTCTCCAGAAGATTTGGAACCTTCACTCCAAATTTCTGTAATACATAGTGTGTCTCTTCATTTATCTGACCGGCTCTTTTTGCAATATAATCATTACCGGTTATTTCTCTTTTTAAATTTGCATAGGCAATTGCTGAACAGATGGAATCCGTATCGGGATTCTTATGTCCCACAACGTATATTTTTCCTGCTTTCTTAGCCATATTTTCTCTTTCACATCCCTTTTTATATCATCTCTTAAGTATTAAGCTTGCCATCTTTTTAAGAATTCGTCAACCTTTATTTCTATGTATTTCGTATTTTTCTTTGAACAATATTATACTTCTATGCTATACTTAAGACAGTATAAAAGAACATTTTCAATTATGTTCTTAATAATAAGAAGGGAACTTAATACTATGAGCGAAGAATTATTACACGAAGAAACACAGAACGAAGGAACACCTGTTACAATGGCTGATCTTGAGGAACATTTTGACGATGCAAATCCATGGAATGTAGTAAAATCTTACATGGAAAAAGGTACTGTCCTTCCTGTAAAAGTAGAAGGGATTGTAAATGGCGGCGCCATTGCCATGGTTGAAGGTTTGCGTGGATTCATCCCGGCATCCAGATTATCTCTCTCCTATATCGAAGATCTTGAAACTTACCTGTTAAAAGATATTGAAGTCAAAGTCATCGATGTAGATGAAGCAAATAACCGTCTCGTACTCTCTGCACGCGAGATTCTCCAGGAAAAAGCAAGAAAGGAAAGAGAAGCTAAGATTGCCGCTGTCAAAGTTGGAAGCATCGTAACAGGCACTGTAGAAAGCCTTCAGAATTACGGAGCATTTGTAGATCTCGGCGACGGTCTCTCCGGTCTGGTACACATTTCCCAGATCAGCTTAAAACGAATCAAATCACCTGCTGATGTATTAAATGTCGGAGACGAAGTAACTGTAAAGATCATCGGAATAAAAGATGGCAAGATCAGCCTGAGTATGAAAGCTCTCGAAGAAGAGAAAAAAGAGGAAGAAGAAATCCATGTAGAGATCCCGAAGGCTGAAGAGATCGGTACAAGTCTTGGGGATTTATTCAAAGGGTTGAAATTAGATTAGTTTCTATTTAATCGATTAACGGAGTTGGCCTCTCGGTCCTTGAAGAACACAGTATATAGTCGTTCTTGATCAGGTTCCGTGCACTAAGAAACAGTAAGAGCGCCAAAATAACCTAAAAACAAAGGAATTACGTTCACAACTCGTCCCTTGGGGACTCAAACAAGTTCACTACATTCCTTTAACGGTTATTTTGACGCTCTTACTGTTTCTAAACACACTCCACGTTCACTAGAACGGCTATTTTTTATAACCTTTACGTATAATCGGAAAATTATAATATAAGCCTTGATTTTCCGGTGCTTCTATACACTTCCGGATTCACCTTCTCCAAATCCCGCAGCCACACTTCCGAGCAAGCATCACTCGGCATTCTCCAGTCTCCTCTAGGAGATAATGCCACGGTTCCAACCTTCGGGCCATCCGGCAGACAGGAGCGTTTGAACTGCTGGATAAAGAATCTTCTGCAGAATGTGTATAACCATTTGTAGATGGTTGCATCATCATATTCACCCTCAAATGCATAACGTGCGATACGGTAGATCTTACTTGGTTCATAGCTGAATCTCAACAGATAATATAAGAAGAAATCATGTAATTCATAAGGGCCGACCAGATCTTCTGTCTTCTGCGCAATCTCGCCGTCTTTTGGCGGAAGGAGTTCCGGGCTGACCGGTGTATCCAGCACATCGTACAGTACTTCTTTCAACTCCTGATCTTCACAGGTATCTGCATAATAATGTACAAGGTGACGTACCAGCGTCTTCGGAACAGATGCATTCACTCCATACATAGACATATGGTCTCCGTTATAAGTTGCCCATCCAAGTGCAAGTTCGGACATATCTCCTGTTCCGATCACGATTCCTCCTGTCTGATTTGCTACATCCATCAATACCTGAGTTCTCTCTCTTGCCTGAGAATTTTCATAGGTTACACTATGATCCTCCGGATCATGCCCGATATCTTTAAAATGCTGTTCGACCGCTGCCCCTACCGGGATTTCCCGCAGTGTTGCTCCGAGCTTTACTGACATCTTGCATGCATTCTGATAAGTTCTGTCCGTAGTTCCAAAACAAGGCATCGTCACAGCTACAATTCCACTACGATCCATTCCTAATGCGTCAAATGCTTTTGCTGACACCAACAGTGCCAGCGTAGAATCCAGACCTCCCGAAATACCAACGACTGCACTTTTGGCATGTGCATGTGCCAGACGTTTTTTCAGCCCCATAGCCTGAATCGTCAGAATTTCTTCACAACGCAAGTTTCTCTCTGCCATCACACTTGGCACAAATGGTCTGGATGCAAATCTTCTTGTAAGCTCTGTTTCCTCTACATGAATCTCAAACGGAATACGGATCAGTGTCCTCTCTTTTTCCGTCTGGAATGTTGTATTCTTGCGGCGCTCACTTAATAAACGTTTTACATCTATCTCTGTATAGATCACTTCATTTGAGAAACGATTGCTGGATGCAAGTGTCGTTCCATTCTCCGCAATAATATTATGTCCTCCAAATACCAGATCTGTCGTAGACTCTCCTTCTCCGGCATTGGCATAAATGTATCCACAGATCAATCTTGCCGACTGCCCTTCGATCAGGCTCTCGCGATAAGCCGCCTTACCGATTGTCTCATCGCTTGCCGAACAGTTAACGATTACTGTAGCACCTTCTCTTGCTGCAAGTGTACTTGGCGGGATCGGAGACCACACATCTTCACAGATCTCTGCCGAAACGACCAGTTCCTCCATCTGTTCTGCCACAAATAGGAGCTGTGGCCCGAATGGAATTTTCTTTCCATCTAATGTAATCCACCTTGCCATATCCGGTCCCGGACGGAATTGACGCATCTCATAAAATTCCCCATAATTCGGAAGAAATGTCTTTGTCGTAAGTCCCAGAATATTTCCACGATTTAACGCAGCCGCAACATTATAAAGTTCTCCGTCTACAGCAAGCGGAACACCTATAAATATGAGTGCATCCTTTTCTTTTGTATAATCTGCAATCTTAAATAAAGCTTCTTTTGCCTCTTTCAGTAATATATCCTGCATAAAAAGATCACTACAGGTATATCCCGTCACACACAACTCCGGAAATACAATGACTTTTGCTCCGTTTGCAACTGTCTCGTCGATCATTTTACAGATATTTTCTGTATTATAAGCAACATCTGCCACTCTGATATCCGGAGTCGCAGCCGCTGCTTTTACAAATCCGTCTTTCATGACTCTTTCTCCTTATCGTTTACAACGTTTTAAGACATCTTTCAGTTCATCTACCGTATATTTGTATGCGGTATTACAGAAATGACATTTTACTTCGATATCCTTCCCTTCATCGATCATATCCTGGATTTCTTTCTTTCCAACACTGATCACGGCTTTTTCTACACGTTCTTTTGAACAGTTACAATAGAATCTTGTCGGCATAGTGTCTGTAATTTCCAGGCCCAGATTTCCCAGCAGAATCTCCAGGATCTGCTCCGGTGTTTCTCCTTTTTTCAGATGATCTGTTACTGATGTTATGTTTTTTAAATTTTCTTCAATCTGACTGATCGTCTCTTCTTTGGCAAATGGCATCATCTGAATGATAAAGCCACCGGCACATTCTACCGTATTATCTTTTTCCATCAGTACACCAAGGCCTACCGAAGATGGTACCTGTTCTGAATTGGCAAAATAATACGTCAGATCTTCTGCTATCTCACTGGATACAAGAATTGTCTGTCCGGAATATGGTTCCTTTAATCCCATGTCTTTTATAACCTGTAAAAGACCGATTCCAACAGCACCTCCCACATCAAGCTTTCCATTCTTTGGCGGCAGCATAACATCCGGATTATTAACATATCCTTTAACATCACCTTTACTGTCTGCGGTAACGGTGATACCACCGAGCGGTCCGTCTCCTCTTACCTGCAGTGTCAGCATATCTGTCTCATTTTTCATCATGCTTCCCATCATCGCTCCTGCTGTCAGTAATCTTCCCAGTGCCGCTGTCGCAACCGGGCTGGTATTATGATGTTCTCTGGCCGTTTCTACCAGTTCTTTTGTTGTCGCAGCAAAGGCTCTTACCTGCCCTTCCGCTGCTGTTGCTCTTACAATATAATCTTTCATATGTGTATTCCCTTCTTTATTATTTCTGTCTATTTTCCATATTCTCTTGCGATCACTGTAATCCGTTCGCTTGTATACATCGGTGCTTTCTTCGTATACGCATCATATGCCGCAACGAATTTCAGTCCTGCTTTTTCTAACAATCCGCGCATTTCCCGCAATGTATATGCCTTTTGGAAATGGCTCTCCTGATATTTTCTGTACAGAGACGCCTCTTCATCCTCACGTACAAATAAAGTCAATTCATATTCATTGATCATTGATGTATGATTGTAATAATTTTCCCAGATAAAACTGCATTCATCCCTGTCTTCCGCGATTACCTGATTTCCCAGCACTTCTCTGTACTTATATTCTGTATTAAAATCAAAAATAAAAATACCTTGCGGATCCAGATAATTATTGACCAGACGGAATACTTCCTGCAGTTCATTCTTTTCTGTCACATAATTGACACAATCACAGACACTGACTATTGCTCTCACAGTTCCGTACAGTTCAAACTCCTGCATATTCTGCAACAGATAAAGGATATCATGGCCACTCTCAATCCTTTTCTCCATGGCAATCTCCAGCATATCTTCGGAATTATCTACTCCGATCATATCATACCCTTTTTCAGCCAGGAGTTCTGTCATACTTCCGGTCCCGCATCCCAGTTCCAGAACCAGTCCGTCTTTTACTCCGTATTCTTTTAATCTGTCTTCCAGATAATCCGCCCATTCTTCATACGGCACATTATCCATAAATGTATCATAAACCTCGGCAAAACTTGTATATGCCTCCATGTATAATCTCCTTTTTCATACGTATTTAACATTTCTATTATATCGGTATTCTATTAAAAAGGCAATACGAAGAAAATATGACCAACAGTCAATTTTGTTTGACTTCTTATTTCTGATTTGCTATACTTATTATGTTGAGATATTTATTTCAGTATCTGTACAAAACTACTCTAAGCAATTTGTACAAAAAGTTATAAAAGGAAGTCTGATTACTCATGGGAAGAGTCGAGGAAAATAAAAAAAAGAAAAAGGAAGCACTCTTTCGCACTGCATATGAATTATTTACCACCAAAGGGATCAATTCAACCGCCATTTCTGACATTGTTGAAAAAGCAGGTGTAGCGAAAGGAACTTTCTATCTGTATTTTAAAGATAAGTATGACATCAAAAATAAGCTGATTGCTCACAAAACCAAAGAATTATTTGATCATGCGGCAATTGCTCTGGAGCACTCCGGCATCACCGGACTTGAAGACCAACTGATTTTTATCATTGATGACATCATTAATATTTTAGTAAATAATAAGCCTTTGCTGAACTTTATTTCAAAAAATCTTGTAATGGGTGCATTAAAATCTGCTTTCTGGGCCGAAGACGAAGGTGACAAAATCTTCTATGAACGATACCTGGAGCTGGTAGAAGCCGATGAACACGAATATCAGGATATTGACATTATGCTATTCACTATTCTGGAATTGGCTGGTTCCACCGGATACAATTCTATACTGTTTGAAGAACCTGTATCTATCGAAAAGTACAAGCCATTTCTTTATCGAACCGTCCGTCTGATCATTCAAAGTCATAGAAAATAGTGCGCATAGTCTGAGCCGTTTCTTACGAGTGCATGACAATTTATAAAGCAGAATCCGCAGTGTAGTATGTAACATAAATATCTTTTTATGTTCCTGCAAACAAATTTGTGTTACATACTACACTGCGGATTTTATTGTCTGGTAGTTTCTTTATGATTCACACGATTACTTATACTGCATAAGCAATTCTTTCATAGCCTTACCGGTTCCCTTCACAGATCCCTGAACCATCTCCGGCTTTCCACCACCGCGTCCTTCAAACGCGACGTTTAATGCTTTGCTGATCGGGCGTACATCCTCACTCCTGCTTCCGATTACATATCGATAACCGTCCGTATCTGTTCCGGCAAATACCGCACAGATCACTGCGCCTTTATCAAGCAGCCTGTTCATCATTTCTCTTGGAAGATTACCGGACAATGCGCTGTCGAATACAGTCACAATCTTCTCTTCTACCGGAATCTCTGCCACACGAAATTCCAGGAGTTTCTGCTGTAATTCTGCGATCTGGCTCTTCATACGTGTCTGCTCATCTTTAAGCTTACCAACCGCATCTGCCACTTCATATTCTTTTGCACATAACAGTGCCGAGATTTCTTTTGTCATGGCATCTTTTTTCTCATAATCCCGCATTGCACGTCTTCCGCAGAGCATTGTGATACGCTCACCGCCTTTATAATTGGCCATGCTTACCAGCTTGACAGCTCCGATCTCACCGGTCGTCTTCACATGTGGCGCACAGCATGCACACACATCATAACCTGGGATCTTTACAATACGTACCTGACCCTCAATCTCGATCTTGCTGCGATAATCCATATCTTTCAGCTCATCCTTCGACGGATAAAGAATCTCGATTTCAAGATCCTGATATACTGCCTCATTTGCCGCTGCCTCAATCTCTTTCAACTGTTCTTTACTGATCGTACCATCAAAATCCATTGTACAGTAATCGGCCCCCAGATGAAAACCAACATTGTTATATCCAAATCTTTCATGCACGATACCGGATACAATATGCTCCCCGGTATGCTGCTGCATCTTTTCAAAACGTTCTTCCCAGTTGATCTTTCCGGTCACAATACTTCCCACTTCCAATGGTGCAGTCGTATAATGATAGATCACATCGTCTTTTTCATGCACATCTGTAACGTTCACGGTTCCCAGAACTCCTGTATCTGCATACTGACCGCCGCCTTCCGGGAAGAATACCGTCTGGTCCAGTACCACACGGTAGCCATCCTTTGCTTCTTCACAGGAAATTACTTTTGCTGTAAATCCGGTTCTGTGACTGTCCTCATAAAATAATTTCTCTGTCATCCTACTTACATCCTTTCCGGTGCTTCAAATCCAAGTACGTCAATACATCCTTCCAGTACATCTTTTGTTACTTTCAGAAGTGCAATATAACTCTTCTGTTTCTCAGCGTTTTCTTCACCCAAAATCTTTGTCTCATGGTAGAAACGGTTAAATGCATTTGCAAGATCATAAATATATGCACAGATCTTATGCGGTGCAAGGTCCTGGAACGCATTTGCGATCACATCGTTATATTTAGCCGCTTCAAGCATCAGTGCTTTCTCGCAGTCCGCATGTGCCTCCTGTACCTTTAATCCATCCAGGCTGTTTCCCTGTGCCTGATATTTATGCAGGATTGATTTAATACGAACGATCGTATAGAGAATATACGGACCTGTATTACCTTCAAATGAAATAAATCTGTCCACATCAAAAACATAATCTTTTGATGCCTGATTTGAAAGATCTCCGTATTTAAGTGCAGCTACTCCGATCATATTAGCTGTCTTTCTTGCTTCTTCTTCTTCAATCGCATGATTTTCAGAAATTTTCTTATACATCTTCTCCGCAGTTTCCGAAATCAGTGTCTCCAGGCGCATAACTCCGCCTTCTCTTGTCTTAAACGGCTTACCATCTTTTCCATTCATAGTGCCAAATCCAAGGAATTTCAATTCGGTCTCTGCCGGAACGATTCCTGTCTTTTTCGCAGAACGGAATACCTGTGTAAAATGAAGTTCCTGACGTTTATCAACAACATAGATAACCTTATCCGGATGATAATCTTCGACACGCTGTACCAGTGTAGCAAGATCGGTTGTCCCATACAGTGAAGCTCCATCTGATTTCTGAATCATACATGGAGGGATCTCTTTTGTGTCAGTCTCCTCCTGCACATCAATAACCAGAGCCCCCTGATCTTCATGCGCAAATCCGTCTTTTTTCAACTTATCGATCATGTCAGGAATATATGCCTGTGCATCAGACTCTCCCTTCCAGAGATCAAAACTTACATTTAGATTTGCATAATTTCTTTTCAGATCAGATACAGATACATTGATAATATGATTCCAGATTGCACGATATCCTCTATGTCCATTCTGTAACAAATATGTTGCATGTAATGCATTCTCTCTGTAAGCATCATCTTCTTTCGCCTTACCACTTGCTGTTGGATAGATCTCTTCCAACTCGCTGATAGTAAACGGTGCTTCTTTTGGATATTCTCCTTCAAAAGATTCATCAAAATATGGCAGCTCTGGTTTTCTTTCTTTTAACTCTGTGATGATCAGTCCCATCTGATATCCCCAGTCGCCAAGATGGATATCTCCAAGAACCTCATGTCCCATTTTTCTCGCAATACGTTTAACGCTTTCCCCGATAATTGCAGAACGCAGATGTCCTACATGCAGTGGTTTTGCCACATTCGGTCCGCCGTAATCCACAACGATCATCTCAGGGTTCTCTGCCTTCTGAATACCAAGATCTTCTGCTTCTTCCATCTGGTTCAGATAATCTGCAACAAATGCTTTTTTCAGTCTGATATTGATAAATCCCGGCTTTACAACCTCTACCTCTTCCATACATGCGCTGTCCTTTAACAGGGCAACTACATCCTCTGCGATCATGAACGGTGCCTTTTTATAAGCTTTTGCTCCCGCCATTGCACCGTTACACTGGTATTCACAAAGATCCGGACGATTTGATAATGTTACTTTTCCGTAAGCTCTGTCATAACCTGCTTTTTCAAATGCATCTGCAAGTTCTTCTGCAATATAATCAATGATTTTCTTCACTTTGTATCTCCTCCATTCATCTTTTTATGATATCTGATATTTCCAGAGTTTTCTAATTTCCTATGGAATTCTCATATGCATCCTTCAGATCATCCAGCGCCTCCTTCAAAAGTGCGTCTGAACTAACTGCTTTCTGATAAGACTCATGCGTCTGATTCATCAGAGCCTGTACGTCTTCATGTTCTGCGATCCGGTTAATATATTCCCGGATTTCTTTTTTCTTTACTTGCTGAGTTATCTGGTAATTTCCCTGAGAATCCTTTTTGACATACAATGTTCCAAGTCCGGGAACCTCTGTATATATATCTTTGATCTTCATATCATATCTGACGAACGCCACATATGTATCTTTGTACTTTCCGGATTTTGTATAGATTTTAAAATGATCATACATCTCCACAAATTCCGTATCGGCCTTCTTTTCTGTATAGTAATCTTTTACTGCCTTTATCATCTGTTCATCCGTCTCTTCTTTCAGTGGATTCGTCTGCATATTTTCGCAGCCACCGTTTACCAGAACTACTTTCTGTGAACTGACGAATTGTTCTGTCTTCTGTACTTTCTTTTCTTTCTCTTTAGTGAGTCCGAATCCGAGAATTCCTACAAGTAGAACAAGCAAAAACAACACCAGAATAAATACCAGTCTTTTATATCTGTTCTTCCTTGTCAGAACCTCATGAATCTTTACTTTCATAAGACTCCCTCCATACAAGACCCGCCACCGACAGTTCATTATGAACACATGGCGATAGAAAATAGTAAAAAAAGTACACACCCGGGCGGATTCGAACCGCCGCTCCCGCCTCCGGAGGGCGGTGCTCTATCCCCTGAGCTACGGGTGCGTATACAATTACCATATGAAATTGCCTTAGTCATATTAACACATCTTTGAACTAAAGTAAAGGAAATGCTTTCGACTTTTCTCGCATTTCCTTCACTTTTTCGACTTTTCTTACTTAAAAGAGCAGTTTTCCCGTATCACATTCATAATAATATGCTCTGTTCGAAAGCACTTCTTCCTCTTCTACCTGCGTCTCATTGATCTCTTCAATCATCTCACACAATTCTTCCTTCCCAGGAGCTTCGCTTTCTGCCACGATGATCGTCTCATGTACGCTGCTTGGAAGTATATAATAGTTTTCTTCCAATTCTTCGCCAATTTTTCTAAGCAGATCCGGATACATCATCGCACATGCTCCGTAACTTCTCATAACATTACTTAGAATATACATTTTCCCCGTCTGTTCTTCTATTTCTCTTCCAATTTCCAGAAGTTCCATGATCACAGAACGCATTGTCGAAAAATCATATGGTAATAATTTCTGTGTATTCTTGCATGCCCGATAATAAATATCCTCCTCCGATACCTTCCACATCTTAAGATGTTCTCTTCTCACCAGCATAGAGGCCATTCCATATTCATCCATCTCCAGCAGCACATAATACACGATGGCAAGATCAAGATATTCCTTATACGGGACATCCTCAAGAAGCTTCCGATTCCGTTCCCGGTTAACCAGACGATATATGACTCTTCCTTTCACGAAATCATAACTTTTTACTTTTTCACCTTCTTTCCAGGAATTCTGAAAACGTATTTTTTCATACAACGATAAGATATCTTTCACTATCAATTCCAGTGGATAGCCTCTTTTGAATTGTTGAAAATATTCTTCCAGATATATTGTCGGTGATATATTAATACCATTCTCAGAAATCATAATTCCTGTCCGTTTCACACCATTATTTTTTATATTCGTATGAACGCTTATTTTTCTTTCTTCTTTCACCTCTTTCTTTATTTTTTCTTCTACTGCGTGGATAAACTGATAATATGTCATAAAACTCCTTCCTATCCAGCAATATTCAAAAACTGTTGTCTGAAATATGCGGTGATTCAACCGCCCGAAATAAATAGAATTATTTAAGAAATATTATGGTATTTAGATTATAAAAAAGCCCTGCAAAAAATGCAAGGCTTTTTATAAAAATCATAAAACAAATTTTATGCTCTTGAAAGATATGCTCCTGTACGGGTATCAATCTTGATTGTCTCGCCCTGATCAACGAACAGTGGAACGTTAACCTTAGCGCCAGTCTCAACGATAGCCGGTTTTGTAGCACCTGTAGCTGTGTTACCTTTTACACCTGGCTCTGTCTCTGTTACAACTAATTCTACGCTGAGCGGTGGATCGATCGCGAACGCATTTCCCTGATAGAAGCTGATTGTTACTTCTTCATTCTCTTTTACAAATTTCATAGAATCTGCTGCATCCTCTGCGCTGATCATGATCTGTTCAAATGTCTCATTGTCCATGTAGTTGTAGAACTCACCATCGTTATACAGATACTGCATTTTCTTTCTCTCGATATGAGCCTGTTCAAATGTCTCTGTTGGACGGAATGTTGTCTCTACCACACCACCGTCGATAATATTTTTCATTTTAACACGCACGAATGCTGCACCTTTACCAGGTTTTACATGCATGAAATCGATAACCTGACATACTTTTCCGTCAACTTCGATTGTTACACCATTACGGATGTCTCCTGCTGAAACTTTAGCCATTACCTTATCCTCCTTAAATCGCGTATACACGCTTACGTAATTTCATCTCATATTATTCTATAATACATGATATTATTTTTCAACCTTTTTTTCGCACTGTAAACTCTTCTTATAAAAATGCAGCACGATTTTTTCCAGATAGCGTTTTAAAACAATCTGGATTTCCTCCTTCGGATGTATCGGTTTTACCAGAATATTCGGGATCCCGGCACGTTTTGCTCCCCACACATCGGTAAAAAGCTGGTCTCCGATAAATACCGTACTGTCTCTGTCCGTGCCCATGATCTCCATCGCCTTTAAATAATTTCTGATGGATGGTTTATGCGCATTATAGACATAATCCACCTGGATATCTTTGTTGAACATCTCCACTCTCGGTTTCTGATTATTGGAGATCAGACAGCACCGAAAGCCAATCGACTTCAGTCTTTTGAACAAAGCTCTGGCCCTTTCATCTGCCGGTGCCCCGTGCGGAACTAATGTATTATCAATATCAAAGATCAGTCCACGTACACCTTCTTTATATAATCCTTCAAAATCAATCACATATGTAGATGCCACATAGCGATCCGGGAAAAATTTATCAAACATACTATTCTTCTGACTCCTGCAGACGCTGAACCAGTTCCTCACAAATCTGAAGGACTGTCTTATCATCTGTATTGATTACGATATCTGCTGCCGCTTCATATTTCTCACGACGCTGTTCCATAAGTTCTGAAATGCCTTTGACATTCTTTCTTCCATTTAATACCGGTCTGTCATTACTGTCTTTGACACGTTCGTAAATGGTCTCCGGTGTAGCGGTAAGAAGAACCACTCTTCCGTTCTTCTTCATCTCTGCCACATTTCTCTCTCTTAAGGCTGCGCCACCACCACATGAGATAACTGCATTCTTATGTG
>ERZ825896.1958-NODE-1958-length-21205-cov-8.020142_pt1 | contig 21205 bp, 17 predicted proteins | sample MGYA00519858_ERZ825896 | MGnify/ENA primary metagenome ERZ825896 (study PRJEB31778, sample SAMEA3449214) | human gut metagenome | biome: human gut; feature: human-associated habitat; material: faeces | place: United Kingdom | collected 2010/2012 ...
TCTCGTCTTCTTTGTCGGCACTTATGACACGCCGGGCGTGTCCCATGTGGGCATCTATGTGGGCGACAATGTGATGTTGCACTGCGGCGATCCCATCCAGTACACATCCATCAACACTTCCTATTGGCAATCCCACTTTTATGCCTTTGGAAGACCCAACTACTAACCGAAAGGAGCGTTTTTATGAACCCGAAATATCAGAAGGTCTGCGCAGAAATCGCCAAAACCGAGAAGAAGGTCGAGGACCTGCAGGGGCAGCTCAAGGAGCTGTACGACAAGAAAACCGAGCTGGAAAATCTTGAAATCGTCAACACCGTCCGTGCGATGGTCATGGACAAGGATCAGATCATGTCCTTCCTTGCCGCGATGAAGGACAGCAAGGCGGAAAAGCCTACCACTACCCAGCAGGAGGTGACGGACAATGACTAAGAGAAAAGGAATCCGCCTTCTGGCGGCACTTGCACTGTGCTTCACGCTTTGTATCTCGTTCACTGTACCCGCATTCGCCTATGCGGATGATACCGAGCAGGAGCTTCCGGTCACGGAGGCGACCCAGCCCGAGGCAACACCGGAAACCGCAGCACCCGAAGAGCCTGAACCGTATGAGGGCGAGCCGATTGACGGTGAAGGCAACGCTTATACCCGCGATCTGCTCTATGACAAGGCGACGAATAAGCAGTTCATCACGGTGCAGACCAAGACCGGCAACACCTTCTATGTCGTGATCGATTACGATGCGCCCATCAACGAGGAAGAGGAACAGTACCAGACCTATTTCCTCAACATGGTGGACGAGGCCGATCTGCTTGCCCTGTTGGATGAGGAAACGGCATCTTCGCTTACTACCTGTAACTGCGATACCCGCTGCGAGGCCGGAGCTGTCAATACGGAATGCCCAGTCTGCAAAACAAACATGAGCGAGTGTACCGGCGCTGTACCTGAGCCGGAAGAGCCGGTCGAGGGCGAGGAAACCGAGGTGCCCGAAGAGCCGGAAAACGCTTCCCCGAACATTGCCCTGATCATCGGTATCATCGCGCTGGTCGGCATCGGCGGTGGTGCATATTACTACTTCAAGTTCGTGCGCGGCAAGAAGCAGAAGGACGAGGATCTGGATTTCTTCGATGACGAGGGTTATGAGGAAGAGCCGTATATCAATGAGGACGAAGAGCCTGTCATTGCTGACGATGAGGATAACGGGGACGAAACCAAAGAAACGGAGGAAACGATTTGATCTTAGTGATTGCGGAAAAACCGAGTGTTGGAGCCGCCATCGGGAAGGTGCTGGGCGCTTCCTGCCGTAAGGACGGCTATCTCGAAGGAAACAACTACATCGTATCTTGGTGCGTTGGTCATCTTGTGGGGCTTGCGGACGCAAGCTCCTATGATGAGCGCTTTGCCAAATGGCGGTACAGCGATCTCCCCATCGTCCCGGATGAATGGCTGTTTGAAGTCCCGAAGGACAAGCAGAAGCAGTTCAAAGTGCTGTGCGACCTCATGCTCGATAAGCGTGTGACCGAGCTTGTCTGCGCCACCGATGCAGGACGCGAGGGCGAGCTGATTTTCCGGTTGGTCTACAAGAAAGCCGGTTGCACGAAGCCTTTCAAACGCCTGTGGATCAGCTCGTTGGAAGACAGCGCAATCCGAGAGGGCTTTGCCCATCTGCGAAGCAGCGGCGAGTATGACCGGCTCTACGAAGCCGCGCTTGCCCGTTCCAAGGCAGATTGGATTGTCGGCATCAACGGCACAAGGCTGTTCTCGACACTCTATCATAAGAAGCTGGTGGTCGGGCGCGTCCAAACGCCAACGCTGGCAATGCTGGTGGAACGAGAAGGCAAAATCTCAACCTTCCACAAGGAGAAATACTTCAATGTCCATATCAGCAAAGAGAACCTGACAGCGGACCTGGAAAAGGTCAAAACCGAAGAGGAAGCGAAGGCGGTCGCGGCGGCTTGCGATAAAAAGCAAGCCGTCGTTTCTTCTCTCAAAAAAGAGACGAAGACGGTCAACCCGCCGAGGCTCTATGATCTGACCACCTTGCAGCGGGAAGCCAACCGCTACTACGGCTTTACCGCCCAGCAGGCGCTCGATCTGGTGCAGTCCCTCTATGAGAAAAAGCTGCTTACCTATCCCCGAACGGACAGTCAGTTCATCACTGAGGATATGGAGAGCACCGCCCGTCAGGTGATCGGCATTGTCTCCCGCAAGCTGCCGCTCTTCGGGGGCATCACCCATGAGCCTGACATCGGGCGAATTACCAACAACGCCAAGGTCACTGACCATCATGCCATTATCCCCACCGTCCAGCTTGAAAAGCAGGATCTCGGCGAGCTGCCGGAGTCGGAGCAGAAAATCATCCGGCTTGTCGCCATGCGCCTTCTGAGCGCTACCGGTGAGAAGCACATCTACGACGAGACTTCGGTTACGCTCACCTGTGAGGGTTACGAGTTCAGGGCAAAGGGCAAAACGGTCGTGCAGGATGGATGGAAAGCCATTGAGCGCCGCTTCAAGGAATCACTCAAGAGCAAGGAAAAGGACGAGCCGGAACGCTCGCTGCCTTCTCTGAATGAGAAGGATATTCTCTCTTCTGTCGATGCCAGCGTTACCGAGCACTATACATCCCCGCCGAAGCCCTACACCGAAGACTCCCTTCTGTCGGCTATGGAGACTGCGGGGAATGCTGAGTTCGACGATGATACCGAAAAGAAAGGGCTTGGCACTCCCGCCACCCGCGCCGGTATCATCGAAAAGCTGGTCAAAGGCGGCTTCGTTGAGCGCAAGGGCAAATCTCTCGTGCCTACAAAGGACGGCAACAACCTTGTATGCGTCCTGCCCGAGCAGATCACTTCGCCTACCATGACGGCGGAATGGGAAAATACTCTGATGCAGATTGAGCGTGGCAATGCGGATGCGGACAAGTTCCTTTCCGGCATTGTGGAGATGACCTCCGAGCTGGTCAAAGCCTATCCTTTCCTCTCTGAGGCTGAGGCAAACCGCTTCGATACCGGCAGAGAGTCCATCGGGAAGTGTCCGCGCTGCGGCTCACCGGTCTATGTGGGAAAGGGAAACTACTACTGCTCGAACAAGGAATGCTCTTTCTGTATGTGGGAGGACAACAAGTTTTTCTCTTCCAAGAAAAAGAAGCTGACCAAGAAAATCGCTGCCGAACTGCTGGACAAGGGTTGGTGCAGAGTGACCGGGCTTTATACGCCAAAGCGCCCGCAGCTCTATGATGCGGTGATCCGTCTGGATGACACTGGCGGCAAGTATGTCAGCTTCAAGATGGAGTTTGAAAAGTAAGGAGGTCATAAATGGCTGAAAACAGAAACGCCCAGCAAGTCCGGGAAATCACCGACAAGCTGGAACAGGGACTCAAGGAGCTGTTTGAATCCGAACGCTTCAAAGAGTACCTGAAAACGATGTCCAAGTTCTACAACTACTCGTTTAACAATACGCTTCTCATCGCCATGCAGAAGCCGGATGCGACGCTGATCGCCGGTTACACGGCATGGCAGCGCAACTTCGACCGCCATGTGATGAAGGGCGAAAAGGGCATCAAAATTCTTGCTCCTGCGCCCTACAAGGTGCAGGAAGAGCGGGAAAAACTCGACCCGGCAACGCAGAAGCCCGTTCTCGACAAGGACGGTAAGCCGGTCACCGAGACGGTTGAAGTGACCCGTCCCGCCTTCAAGGTGGTGAGCGTGTTCGATGTGTCCCAGACGGATGGCAAAGAGCTTCCCGATATTGCCGTGGACGAGCTGACAGGCAGCGTGGAAAACTACGCCGCCTTTTTTGATGCTCTCAAAGAGCTGTCTCCGGTCTCCATTGCCTTTGAAAACATCACCGATGGCGCAAAAGGCTACTTCTCTCATGTAGAAAATCGCATTGCCATTCAGGAGGGCATGAGTGAAATCCAGACCATCAAGACGGCGATCCACGAGATTGCCCATGCCAAGCTTCACGCCGTCACTCCCGGCGAGAAGGTTGCTCCCGAGGACAAGAAAGACCGGCGCACTAAGGAGGTCGAGGCAGAAAGCGTCGCCTATACCGTCTGCCAGCGGTACGGCATTGAAACCTCTGATTATTCCTTCGGCTATATCGCCGGTTGGTCCTCCGACAAGGAGACCAAGGAACTGAAAGGCTCGCTGGAAACCATCCGCAAAACGGCGGCTGAGATGATCACCGGCATTGATGAAAAGCTCAAAGAGCGGCTTGCCGTGAAAGAACAGGAAGCCCCTACGCCGCTGCGGGATGCGGCGATTCCGGTTTACCGGGAAGCTGCGATGTATGCCTTTGAAGCAGGTGAGCTGGATGCTTACCGTACTTCGATGCAAGCGAACATGGACTGTAAAGAGGCGATTGAGCAGACCATCAACGACTACTACGGCAACAACCGACTTGCGGCGGAGTCCGCCGTTAAGAGCATCCTTGAGAAATTCTCGCCTGAGCGCGTCGCCTATGTCCTCGCGCAAACCATCCAGCAGAAAGGCCATGACGGGCGCATTTCCCCGGACTGCAAGGAATGGGCAAAGGGCATGGATGGCAGCCCGGATCATGCTGCTCATCTCATCATTGACAGCGTAAATCCGGGGCTTGTCAGCCTTTTCACCGAAGAGTTTGTCCGGCAGACTGCCATCAGTAGAACGCAGGAACAGGCACCGGCTGAACAGAGCAAACCGGCTGTGCCGGAGAAGGCACCCAAAAAGCCGGAACAGGCAGCACCGGCGAAGCATCGCCTCACACCGGAGGAAAAGAAAATCAAGGAAGCCGTCATGGACACGCTCAAAGCGCAGATTGCCGGTCGCAACGACGGGATGCTGTCTACCTACCACTCGTCCAATCAGTCCTTCAAGGTGATGATGGAGTACAAGGTCAGGATTGAGGGCAACACCGTTACCCGGGACGGCGAGCCGATGTTCGCCATTCACCGCCGCCATTCTGCCAAGAAGGTGCAAGGCTGCTACCGTGAGCTGACACCGATGCTCGAATACATTGGCAAAGAGAAGGCTCAGGAAGCAGCGCGGGAAAAGCCTTCTATCCGGGAACAGCTCCGCGCTGCGGCAAAGAGCCAGCCGGAACGAAAAACGCCGGTTAAGCAGAAGTCCCACGATGTCGGTTTGGAGTGATGCCTATGAAGTTTGAAAACATCGATCTTGTGGATGCCCTTCGCCGGATTATGGACATCCATACCCAGAACTACAAAGAGGATTTTGAGCTGGACGCCGGGCTGCTTCATAGCCTTGCCGCTTCCCAATCCGCCGAGGACAAGCACCTTCTCTGGATGTCCCGTCCGAACGGTACTTACCTCCTGCCTGAGCGCGAAGTCTATGTGGAGGACTCCTACGAAAACAAAGTGTGGGAGTTCTACCATGAACAAACCCGCGATCCCATCCTTGCCTACGCGGTTGAGATCAAAAGCGTAGAGGGAGATACCGTCAGAGGCGACCTCATTGAGCTGGACTATGCCGCCCATGTGGAGAGGATGCAAAAGCTCACCGTTCCGGTTGAGACAGTGGCAGTCACCTTTAAGGACGATGCCACCTTTTATCTGCCTTTCCGCAGCTACCGGCGCGAAGCGATCCCGTTGGAAGAAAAGCACGGCGAGGTCGTGTCGGTGAGCTATCTGCCTGAGAATGCGGTTGAGCTTGACATGATTCTCCGCCGTGAGCGCTTCAAAACGAGCTACCATGCGAAAACCGGCAGTATTGAGGATCATATTCATAAGCTTGCCGTTCTGCATGGCGTGACCGAAAAGCTTGGCATATTGCCCCTTGAAGCGCAGACCGCCTACAACGCCGTCAAGGAAGCCCATCCCGAAGCGATTGTCTGCTTTGCCCAGAACGGCTACTTCGAGATTTACGGTGAAGATGCGAAGAAGGCAGCGCCCGCGCTCGGCACAAAGCTCCTGATGAAAGAGCTGGAAGGCGGCGGACAGGTCGCCGTAACCGGTTTTCGGGAAGATCAGTGGGTCGCCAAGGCTAAGACACTGTGGGGGCAAGGCAACGATGTCCTTGTCACGCAGCCCGGTGAAGACGGCAGACAGGAAACCGTCAAGCATCTTCTCACTGAGGATTACATCCCTGTCGGCATGGTGATGGATATGGACGGCAAAACCGTCCGCGTTGACAAAGTGGACTTTCCAAACGAAGAGGTCAGTCTGACAGACATTACGGACAGGAAGAATCCCGTACCATTCCGTGAGCGTATGTCTATTGTCCGTTCCTATGTGGAGGATGCTCCGGCAGAAAGCCTCTGGAAAGCAATGGATCGCAGAGAGCATACCTCTCAAAAGAAGACTTCTGTCCTCGCAAAGCTCAAAGAACACGCCCAGACTGCGCCGGATAAAGGCGCTAAAAAGCCTGAGCAAACAAAGAAACCGAAATCAAAAGAAATGGAGATGTGATTATGTTTTTTACTGTGGAAGAGACAAATCTGATGTGCTGTTTCGACACTTCCAGCCGCAAGAGGCTGATTGCTGAAATGAAGTCGCTGCCCATCGACGAGCTGGACGATGAGATGGCGGAGCTGCTTTTTCATACCGTTCGGAAGCTTGAGAGCATCACCGACGAGGCGTTTGCCCAGCTCTACATCGCGCCGGACAGCATGATGGACGATTGAAAGGAGGATGCCTATGCCCGTATTGGATGGCAGTATTGAAGCCTTTGTGACCAATCTCGGCAAGTACAACGAAGGCGAGCTTGTCGGTGAATGGGTTCATTTCCCGACCACCGAAGAGGAAATGAAGGAGGTTTTCGAGCGGATCGGTATTGGCTCAAAGGACGAGTTCGGTCAGGTCTATGAGGAATGGTTTATCACGGATTATGACTGCTCCATTCATGGAGTCAGCAATCTTCTTGGCGAATATGAAAACCTCGATAAGCTCAACTACCTTGCCGCGCGGCTGGATGAGATGTCCCGCTCTGAGCTTGAGCATTTCGTGGCAATCATGGATAGCGGTTGCGATGAAGTGAATGACCTCGACGATCTGATTAACCTGACCTACAATCTCGACAACTATGATTTTATCCCCGACATCAAGGACTATGACGATCTCGGTCGTTACTACTTCTTTGAGGGTGGATACAACATCGACAACAAGTTCGGCAGCTTTGTGGACTACATCGACTTTGAGCGATACGGCGAAGACTGCGCAATCAATGAAGGCGGCACACTGACCGACGCCGGGTACATCCGACCTACCGGCGATAGCTGGAACCGCTACTTTGACGGTACGCTTGAGGATATTCCCGATGAGTACCGTGTCACCGGAAGCGGCGAGGAATTGGAGCAGCCAAGCACGATCACTGTGCTGGTGGTTGAGCCGGACAAGAAGCCCTATGTGAAAGAAATCCCTTCCAGCCTTGAGTCCTTACAGCATGAGGTTGGCGGGGACATTGAGGCGGTTTATCCCTTTGAAGAGCCGGTCGCCATTGTCTGCAACGAAGAAGGCAAGATGAACGGGCTGCCTCTCAACCGTGCCCTGCGGGATGACAACGGTGAAATCTATGACATTGTTGCCGGTACCTTCCTTGTCACAGGGCTGACGGATGACAGCTTCGGCTCGCTTTTGCCGGATCTGCTGCGGCAGTTTATGACGGAGTTCAGAATGCCGGAGCAGTTTGCCAAAATCGGAGACAGGATTGTGGCTATCCCGATGATTTCTGAAGAACAACAGAAACAGACGGTTATTGAAGAGAAAAGCTCCATTGTCAACGAAAACACCTCCGGTATGGCGGTGGATGGGCATATCGGCACATGGCACACGATTGACCATAAGGAGATCGACGGTCACACCTTTTGGCTGATGGAGCATGATACCTTCGGGGACGATGCCTCCTGCATCATTGTCGATGAGCGCGGTGAGCTGGTGCTGTCCCATATCTATGACGGCTTCGATGAAACCGCAGTCAATCTGCTCCGTCAGGAGGTCATGCCGGTCGAGAAGATGCCGGATGACAGCATCAGCATCGAGGATATGAAGCAGTACGGCTACAAATGGGGCGGGATGCTGCCCATGCGGGAAGAGGCTGCGGCTGAGGTCATGAAGTCGTGCCAGATTTACCGGCTGTACGGCGACGATACCGAGGGGCTGGTTCTGGACGCTAAGGAGATCAAGGAACACGCCGCAAAAGGCGGTATCTTCGGTGTGGAGAAAGCGGATTGGGTGTCCGTGCTGGAAAAGCAGAATCCGCTCAAAGCCGCTGAAATGTCTCTTGAGGATGACTACGGCATGATTGACGGGATTATCAACAACGGTCCGAGGGAAGACAAGGCGAGCGAAAAGGGCGGGAAAGCCTCTATCATGGATCGGCTGAAATCCGCCAAAACCGCCCAGCAGACGGATAAGCCTTCTCCCCACAAGGAGAAGAAGAGCGAGCGTGAGTTATGAGCCGGAGTAAGAAATGGAAGCTCGAATGGAGCTTCTTTTTAGGCAGCGACGGTCGGCGCAAATACAACGACCTGTGCCGCCGCTGTGTTCATCCTTGCAAGCAGAGCTTCCGCGCCGTTATCCTTGCCTGTCCGCATTACTTTTCCAAGCGCTCGGGGCAAAGCCAAAATCTGTCGTGATAAAGGTTGAAAATCGCTGATTTCCTGCCCTCTGAGCAGAGATGAAGCGTTGCCCCGTATGTTTTCCCGTCGAAGTCCGTAATGCCCAAAATGTCAGAATAAAGGTCGATTTTCTATCAAAAGCGAAGAGCCTCGGTCGATGCCCTTGCGGGTGTCGGCTGAGGCTCTTTTTTTGTGATTCTTTCACGAATTTTGCCCGCACTATGTCGCTAATACATTGAGAGTGGATTAGCGTTTCTGTATAACTGTGTCGCTTGTCCATATAATTACTATGAACGATACAGAAAAGGGCATGGTAGTTGTCATGATAGATAAGCGAATAGGCAAGCGGATCAAGCAGTGCCGCGAACGCCTCGGTCTTACGCAGGAAGAGTTTGCCGAAAAGACCGGATTCACTGCAAACTATATTTCAACCTTAGAACGAGGCGCATCTTTTCCCCGTTGTGAAAATTTGATATTGTTGCTTAACGCTCTTGAGGTATCTGCGGATGCCATCTTCTGTGATGTACTCGACCACACGACAGAGTATAAGGCAACACAGCTCTCGAATGAATTGGGCACCCTTTCGGTTGATGCTCAAAATCGCATTCTCCAAATAGTTGAACTCCTGATCCGTCAAGAAAAAGAGAATGAAAAATAACATTCGTCATTGAACTGCGCTCATTCGGCGCAGTTTTTTCTTTTACCGCGTATTTCGACTGACTTCTGCATCTCTTCATGCTATACTATGGATAAGCGAATGAGAATAACGCTAAAACACATAGTTGGAGAGATGAGATATGAAGACAAAGAAATGTGCATTTACCGGCCACAGACCCAAGAGCCTCCCGTTTGGATTCAATGAGGCAGACGAAAGATGTATTGCACTCAAGCAGAAGCTCAGAAATGAAATAATCAGGCAGATTGAAGAGAAGTGTGCCATCCCTTGCGAAACACAAGCTGAGAAATGGAGCGAGGCGCTCAGGAATCGGTACTTCGATATAGCCTCCAAATGCGACAAAGAAACGCTTTTGCAGCAGCGTTATACCCCGGATTGTATGCACAAGCGCAATCGTTATATGGTGGACCAGGCTGATTACATTATTGCAGTATGGAACGGTAAACCGAGTGGCACAGGGAAAACCGTACAGTATGCGCAACAGCAGGGTAAGCCGGTGCGTGTCATCAATCCCATAACGCTTGTGGTAGAAAACATATAATCTGGTAATTAGCCAGCAATGAATTGACTAAGCCGCAGTTCCCATTGTGGGGACTGCGGCTTAGTCTTTATTCTGAGATCAATTTATCCCTATAAGGGATGTCGAAAAGAATCCGGTGGTAGTCGAGGAGACGATGTTTATTAAACAGCTTTTCGGCAAGCCGAACCACTGGATGATTAAGAATCTCATCTGCAATTCCATTTTCATTGATGAACCTAGCCCATTCAAAAGTGCCTTGAACAGCTTCGGACTCAATTACTACGGGGACGATGGCTTCTGTTAGCCGCATGGCAGGATCATTTTTGTATCGTTTACCTATCTCGCTCGGCTCACAGTTTTCATATTCATCAACATCACTGGACAGTATGGAATCAATCTTCATAAAATCATCAGGGACATCTCGTGTTAAGGTAAGCGCAATATCGCCCTTCCCGTCAGGTACGGTAATGTATTCGGCTATTTCAAGCTCGTAAGGCATCCCACCGATTTCCGCTGTCAGAGTAAACATCTGGCACAAATAAGCAGAGGTTTCATCCACCTTGTCCTCATTCATGAAACACAGCGGATTGTATTCTACGCATTCCCATTTGACTTTTCCCAATTCGGTCAGCTTGGCAATACTCTCTAATGTTTTCTTTTCCTCTTCACGCCATAATTCATCCATCATAATTTTACTCCTCCGCTTATTTTCGCTTGAACTCCAAGACCACATCGCCACTGTCGGTGATCCTCATCTGCATCGTTTTCACATATTGAGAAATGAATTGCTGTTTTTCTGCTGAACTCATTTCAATCCGTGTTGTGCGTATTGCTTCATCAAACATCTCAAATATGTTGAGTCTGACGGCATTGTCGATGTACCGATACATCTCCTTAAAGAGTGCGCCTTGCTTGATGTCTTCGGTATTCCCTGAATAGAAGTCATCTATGTAGCAGTAGAATATTCCGGCATCTGAAAGTGCATTTTTCAAGTCTGGCCCGCAGCTCTCCCGTTCGATCATGACAAGAAAACGGGCATCTTGCAGAGACGAAATCAGCCCCCAGTAGTCCGAGTCGCTTGACACAAGGATGAAGGAATCCACATTGTTTTTATAGTGTTCCTGACAGGTTCTTGAAATGAGCATCACATCAACAAGGGATTTATTTTGCTTCACTCGTTCGATCATCATGTGCTCAACAGGGATTGCGGTGAAGCTCTCCAAAATGCGCCACGCAGATGCAGCATGAACATCATCAAACAAGATGATTGAAGAAATCTTCTTTGTATATTGACGGTCAAGATTCCTCAGCGTTGCACAAAGTTTGTATGGGTCTGAATTTTCGCAATCTACCACGATGACAACTTTCTCGCTGCTTTCTATAAACTCATAGATGCTTCCCTTAACATAGCTCCCTGCATCTGATACCTTGCTATATTCTGTGAAATAGTCATTATTCCATTGGTAGAGCAAGGTGACAAATTTCTTGTCGTTATAGAGAATGTTCCCTTCTTCTTTAGGAGTCCAGTTGATATAAACCTGATACGGATAGAAAAGTAAATGCGAGTAGTAAATATCCGCAGCGGCCTTTGTCCCATCCTCTGTTAGACCATTGGGCATCACAAAAAGATTTTTTACATATTGCCAATTTAGCCAAAGAGGAAATAGCTTTTTGCAGTTGTTAATCCTATCAGCTATCAACTTGTTGATCTCAATAACATGATGGCAAAGTTTTTTGCTGCTCTTTCGGACAAAATTGACTCCATCAGCACTGAGCTGTGTCATGCTGGCTGGCGGAATATATTCAGGGAGATTGTAAATTGAAGTATAGTCAAACCGCATCTTTTCATTGATGTGTTTGAAATTCCGCTCTATGGCCGTTCGGATAATGCAAAGGTGTCGGATTATCCGAGCCGCCTTGTCCTGTTCAAGCCGTTCATAAACTTCCATTTTCGGCGGCTCGTGCTCATTCTCAAAAATCCGCTTTGGCACACCAATCAAATAGGCAATCTTAGAAATAATCTCATAGGTGCTGTCTTTATACCTTATTATATCTGCTTCGGGGACTTGAGCATTGACGATTCCAGTATCGCTGCCATCTGCAATCGTGATAATGCGCTCATCTTCATCCAGCTCTGTTGTTTCGCGGACATCCATATTATGTTCCTTTCGAGGCATAGCGTTGATAACGAACAGTAGACGATGAATAGTCACACAGTCATTACATTATCCGTCCACATTTCACATTGGCTCATCACGGTCTGAACTGCGTCATCCATGCCCTCTGGCGGGTATTTGTGTTTTTTGAGAAGGCGCTTGACCAACCGGCGCATACCGGCTCTGGCGCTTTCTTTCTTCTGCCAGTCTATTGTCCGGTTCTTACGGAGCAGATCGGTCAGCTCTTTTGTAATTGCAATCAGTTCGTCATGTTCGTAGAAGTCTTTGATGGCTTGGGGCTTGGTCAGGGCATCGTAGAATGCAAGCTCGTCGGCGGTCAATCCCAGCTTTTCGCCCTCTGCGTTTGCATCGGCAATTTCTTTGGCAAGCTTCAAAAGCTCCTGAATGACTTCCTCATTGGTCAGCATCCCATTCAGGTATCGGTTCATTGCACCCTGAATAAGTTCAGAAAACTTCTCCGATTTGACAATATTAGTTCGCCGGTAAACCGACACCTGTTCGGCAATCAGCTTTTTCAAGAGTTCAACAGCAAGGTTTTTCTCCTTCATGTTGGCAATCTCTTCAAGGAACTTCGGATCGAACAGCGAAAACTCCGCCTTCACATCCGAGAAAAGATTGATTACGCCCTCGCTCTTGATACTGTGTTTCAGCAGCTCATTGATCCGCTCGTTTACTTCCGGCAGCGTAAACTTCTTACCCGTACCACCGGACAGAAGCCGGACAATCATCGTTCGGACAGATTCAAAGAATGCTGCTTCAAAGCGTGTCTTTTCATCTACCAAGCTACCGCACAGCGAAAGTGCCTGTTTGAGAAGCAAAGCCTCCTTGATGTAGATATTTTGCGTCTTCTCCTTGTCGGGAAGGTCTTGCTCTGCGACGCTCTTGCCGAGAATGTAGTTGACACCCCCGGTAATCGCCTTCGCCTTATCAAGGTCAGTTCCAGTCATGAACTTATCGTAGTTATAACCGTAGAATAGGTCACGGCACACGGACAGTTTCTCAAGGAATTTCGGATATGCAGCCTTGCTGACATCCGTGTCACCGTAGTTCTTCTTGTCCCGCGCCGTATAGTCATTCATAGCCTGTTTCAGCGCAGCAGCGATGCCCACATAGTCAACAACCAAGCCGCCTTCCTTGTCCTTGAAAACGCGGTTGACACGAGCGATAGCCTGCATGAGGTTGTGACCGGCCATCGGCTTATAGACATACATTGTGGCAAGGGAAGGAACATCAAAGCCGGTCAACCACATATCCACAACGATAGCGATTTTAAGCGGCGAGTCGTTGTCTTTGAACTTTCTCGCCATATCTTCTTTGTGAGCCTTATTGCCGATTACTTCACGCCACTCTTCGGGATCGTTGTTGCCCTGCGTCATGACAACTGCGACCTTTTCCGTCCAAGCAGGACGCAACTCTAAAATCCGCTTGTATATCTTCATGGCGATGGGACGGGAGTAGGCAACAATCATCGCCTTGCCAGTCAGGATATTGGCACGATAGTTTTCGTAATGGTCGAGAATATCGTCCACCAGAGAACGGATCGTCTGGTCAGCCCCCAGAATTGCCTCCATCTGGCCAAGTTCCTTCTTGCTCTTTTCGATAACATAAGGATCGGCATTCTCTGCCATCAGGTCATACTCATCGTCAATAAGATACAGCGTCTTTTCATCAAGCTTGAGATGGATGACACGGCTTTCATAGTAAACCGGTCTGGTCGCTCCGTCCTCAACTGCCTGAGTCATATCGTAAATGTCGATATAATCACCGAACACCTCACGGGTGCTCCGATCTTTAGAAGAGATGGGAGTACCAGTGAAGCCAATGTATGTAGCGTTCGGAAGACTATCACGAATAATCCGGGCAGTGCCGATAATTGTCTTTGCTTCGACCTCGCCGTCTTCCTTCTGGCGCACTACAACTTTCTCTGTTAATCCGTATTGACTGCGGTGCGCCTCATCCGCCATGACGATGATATTCCGACGCTCAGAAAGAGGCTCACCGCTTTCCTCAAACTTCTGCATGGTAGTGAAGATGATGCCGTTAGCCTGACGGTTTGCAAGCAGCTCTTTCAGGTGGGTTCGGCTTTGAGCGTGTTGCGGCGTTTGGCGTAAGAAATCCTTGCAGCGGGCAAACTGGCCGTAGAGCTGGTCATCCAAGTCGTTTCGGTCTGTGATCACAACGATTGTCGGGCTTTCCAATGCCTCTTGCAGATAGTGGGCATAGAACACCATAGACAGCGATTTTCCGCTGCCCTGCGTGTGCCAGAACACACCGCCTTTGCCATCTGTGACGGTTGCCTTTTGAGTGGAAGCAATCGCCTTCTTGACGGCAAAATACTGATGGTAGGCGGCAAGCACTTTGAATGTTTTCTCGCCGTCCACATTGAAGCAGATAAAGTTTTTCAGGATGTCGAGGAATCGGTTCTTCTCAAACAGTCCCTCAAAGAAGGTGTCAAAGGCTGCGTACTGTGTGTTCTCGTAGCTGCCGTCCGTTGTTTTCCACTCCATGAAGCGGTCTTCACCGGAGGTGATGGTTCCGGCCTTTGAGGTGGTCATATCGCTCATGACGCAGACCTCATTGTAAATAAACATGGAGGGGATCTCGTACATATAATTGCGGAGCTGGCGGTATGCGTCGGAAGCATCTGTCTCTTCGCGGGAGGGAGATTTCAGCTCCACTACGACAAGGGGAAGACCATTGATGAAGAGAATGACATCCGGGCGTTTTTCGGAGTTTTCGATGAAAGTCCACTGGTTGGCAACGGTAAAGTCGTTATTGGCAGGATTTTTGAAATCAACAAGGTAGACGAGGGTGGAGCGTTCCTCGCCATTTACAAAGTATTTTACAGAGATACCGTTTTGCAGATAGTCGGTAAAGGTCATGTTCTTTTGCAGCAGTGAGCCGGACTCAAAGTTCTTGAGCTTGTAAATGGCCTCATTGATAGCATCCAGAGGCAAGCCCTTATTGATGCGCTGTAAAGCGGGCAACAGGACATCCTCGTAGAGCGGAGAGTGATAATCACGCTCTACATCCGGTCCGTAGACATAGGTGTAGCCAAGTCCTTCATTGAGTAATTGGAGAACTGCATTCTCGTAATTTGATTCGGTATAATATCCTGCCATTTCTGTTGCTCCTTTGTTCGATCTGCTGTGTTATCATCTAACCCTTTCTGCAATCGTGTCAAGCTGTCCTGCGATCACAGCGAACTCGCAGTTCATATCAAGCGTTTTTACGCTGATCTGATTGCCGCTCATCTGGTAATCTCCATCCGACTGAACGGCATCATCTGTCTTGGCGTATAGAAGCATCCCCGCTACCGTTTCTCCGGGCGCTGCATCCCAGTTCTTGACATATGTGAAAATCTGATACAAATTCCCTGAGTGGAGCGTTTGCGTCATATAGGGTGCTTTCATCTGCATATTGTGCGTGTAGAACTTTGCGTCGATTATAAGCGTTTTTCCAGCTTTCTTGTTTGAAAGCACGATGTCGGACTGCATGGTAGGCAGAAGCGTTCTGTACCCATCTGTCACTTGCCAAGCGATTTGCGGGGAATACGCACGAATGTCCGGGTGCTCCCGCTGATAATAGCCCAGTATGAATTTCTCATACAGCTTTGCCATTGTCATGTCATCCGCATAATCCATAATACGGGTAGATCCGTCTGCGGTCGTTTGCAGCAGTCCTTTCAGAACAAACCGGCATATTTCAATTATCATCCGATAGGTCTGATTATTGCGGTCATATTGGATGTTCCAGTTGATGTTATGAGCGTCCAAAGTATCTACGCCATCGAAGAAGACAAGCAGCTTGCGGATTTCCTTCTTCCTCGCTTTGGCAATATCTGCACGGAGCAGGACGGCCATTGTTGTTTTGATAATGCGATTTGTATAGGCATTAACTGAAAACTCATCATAGGCGCAGACGAGCTGTTTTTTACGAAGGACTTGGGTTTTGATGGATTCTCCAATTTCAAGCTTGCCTCTTGAGGAAGCCAGCGGCTCTTCCTTTGTTATGTACTGTCTACATAAGCCCCGCTTAATCTGAACAGACACGCCTTTGCATAGGATAGCAGCCAGCAGCTCTGCGGTGTTTCGGAAATCCTCAGCGGCAACATCCTTATAGCCTTGCTCGTGCAACACTTGGAACGCATAGGCCAGCATATAGTAGATGTTGCGAATGGGAATCATTTGACCACCTCACGAAGAGTACGGCTCCAATCCTTGACTTTTGCGGCTTCATCAAACCAGTATTCTTTGAGCAGCGGGATCAGCTCAAACTCTACCACGGACTTCATCCAATCGTCTGTGACTGTGGTGTTCGTACAGAAATAACTATGGCCGATGCAGAAACCTTCGCCCAGCGAATCATCATTCGCTATCACATCATTAAGCTGCTCCACTGTGGCAATCAGGCGGTCGAACTTCGGGTTGTTGATCTTCGCCCTATATGCCCTGAAACCAGACGAGTTAAATGCCGGTGTCATCTCAAAGAACGCAAAACGGCGGCGCAGTGCATAGTCCAACATAGCAAGGCTTCGGTCAGCGGTGTTCATCATGCCGATGATGTAAACATTGCTTGGAATGGAGAACTGCTCGTCCGCGTAGAGAAGCTGCAACTCAACTCCGCGCTTATCGCTTTCAATGAGCATGAACAGCTCGCCAAAAATCTTGCTCAAGTTGCCTCGGTTGATTTCGTCAATGATGAAGAAATAGGGACGGTCATCTTCTGCGGCCTTGCGGCAGAACTCATAGAAAACGCCTTTCTTCAACTCGAAGCCTGTTTCCGTGGGGCGGAAGCCCATGATAAAGTCTTCGTAGCTATAACTCTGATGGAATTGCACCATCTTTATGCGGTTCGTGTCTTTCTCGCCCATGATAGAATAGGCAAGCCTCTTTGCTGCAAAGGTTTTTCCGACGCCCGGTGCGCCTTGAAGGATCACATTCTTCTTCGTCAGCAAGAGAGCCTTGAGGATGTTGTAACGGTCTTCATCCATGAACACATCATGCAGGAAATCGTCGGCGGTATATGGATCGTATGTCCGTTCCTCTTCATCCTCGTCTTGGATAGCAACATTTGTACTTTCTCCATCAAAAAGGCTTTGCGTCTTCTTCACAAAATCGGTATAAGGCGTTACATCGGTCAGGGTTTTCATCGCCAACTGCTCAGAATGCTCCCATAAACCTTTGTCTGTCCAGCGGACAGTACGGGTGTTACGGTAGTGCTCGCGGGTGGGATCATATACATACTCGCCCTCAACAATGCCTCTGCCAATGATTTCTTTTCTTCCTTTTTTGACAAAGATGATGTCGCCGGGTTTGATGTCATTTGCAAACTGCCATGTGGCGTGAACTTGGTTCTTATACGAGCTTGTCCCTCCGTAGACTTCCCGCATCTTCGCTCGCATTTCTTCCTTGGAGCTGTACTGCATGAGATCGCCCATGTCATCCCAGCCGATAGCCATAATGCCCTCAGCATAATCGTTCTCCCAGTTGACCGAGCCGTCGCCAGCAGCATACAGCCAATACCGGACGGCTGTGTCATCGACCGTGAGGGCAGTATCAGAGGATTCCTTCGGGATGATGCCCTCAAACATCTTCTCGCTGAAATCCATATCAATATTGTTGTCCTTGGCTACCTTTGTGCAGCCCCGGCGGATGCTGTTTGACTTGTTTCCGGTCTGCTCGTAGTAGTAGGTTATGTTTTCGTGGGTTGCTTTTAAGGCATTGACCATGCGATCCTTGCCATAGTCCTGTCCGATATGGGCGATGAAGTAAATCGTTGTTTCTGTATTGCCCCGGCGGGTGTATCTTGTTCCCTCCATCATGGATGCAAACAGCATGACCATGAGCTTATGGGATGTTTCCCCGAAGAACGGAACTTCCTTGCACATAGCCGCAACAGCGTCATCGGAAGAAAGCGCTCCATCGTAGGCCATTTTTGCGTATTTGTAGACAGTCACTTCGCAATCGTACTCCGGTCCCACATAGGCTCTCACACCGCCTTTGGTGTCCAGGAACTCTTTGAGCATCTTGAGATCATTGAAATAACCGGCTGTGCGTTCCTCAGCGCGTTCCGACATCACATCATGTTTCAGATATTCGAGTATATCCTGCTTTGCCGCTGCCATCGACTCGTCGCTCTCAAAACACTTCCAGAAGGAGAGGGCAATGGTATTCTGATACAGGTAGAAGGCATCAGAAACATGGGTGCTGAGACTGCTTTCTGCCCAGTCAGGGTGCTTCTCACGCAGATAATCCTTGTATTCTTTTCTGGCGCGACTGATTGTTTCTTGTATATCCATTGCACATACCTCCCATTTTCAAATCATATTATACCGCGTTTTGACAGCGCGTGGTCGCTCACAATGCGACAAGTGCGATAAACGATAATTTACAGCAACAAGCGCAAGCCATTTATGCTTCGATGTTTGTTGACAATGCTGATCCTACATGGCAACAAGGACATTTATCTGATCTCGTAACCGTTAGATATGGCAAAGATCATAAAAAACTGGCTGATGGCATTTATCCGGTATATGGCTCAGGCGGCATTATGCGTCATGTTGAGCGCCCTTTATATGATAAGGAGTCAGTTCTTATACCAAGAAAAGGCACTCTGAACAATGTGATGTATGTTAATCAGCCTTTCTGGTCTGTTGATACTATGTTCTACACCGAAATGCGACTGCCCGATGTGGCTAAGTTCGTATATCACTTTGTAAAAGCCAAAGACCTTGCAGCTATGAATGCTGGCTCTGCTGTTCCAAGCATGACAACAGACATCCTAAATGCAATGGAAATCGCCATTCCTCCTGCAACTGTCCTTGAAGAATTTGAATCGTTGGTTGCACCTATGTATAGAGCCATGCAGGGAAACGATGCTCAATCAAAAAAACTTGCCGACCTGCGCAATGCATTGTTACCAAAGCTGATGAGCGGCGAGATTGATGTCTCCGACATCCAGCTCTAAGCCGCTAAATTATCGTTTACCGCCTTATTCACTCTCATCAGTGGCGAGAGTCACTTCAAAGGAACTGCCACTGTTCATCGTTCTCTTAAATACAAAGGAGAACGACGATGAAAGAACAACTGATCCAAGAGATACAGCGTAAAATGCTGCCGTATCTCAACAACGAACAACTATTGCAGTTGGGTGATGCTTTGACTGAGACACTACGAGGCGTGAGCGTAAGTTATGAAGATACCACCCCAAAGCAGGAAGAACGGGATGCCGTCGAAGCGTTCATTACTGCCAAGCGCATTGAAGGCTGTTCCGAGAAAACCTTGAAATATTATCGGAAGACGATTGAATCCATGCTGTCTGCCATAGCCAAAAAGGCTAATCAGGTAACAACGGAAGACCTTCGCAAATACCTGACTATCTACCAGACGCAGCGCAGGTCCAGCAAGGTAACGATTGATAACATCCGGCGCATACTGTCCAGCTTCTTCTCATGGCTTGAGGACGAAGACTTCATCTTGAAAAGTCCGGTACGCCGGATTCACAAGGTAAAGACAGCAAAGGTGGTCAAAGACACCTACACGGACGAGGCTTTGGAGCTGATGCGGGATAGCTGCACGACCACAAGGGATTTAGCAATCATTGACCTACTCGCTTCCTCTGGGATGCGTGTTGGAGAGATGGTCATGCTGAACCGGGAGGACATCGACTTCAACGAGCGGGAATGTGTTGTAATCGGTAAAGGCAACAAGGAGCGCCTTGTCTATTTCGATGCAAGGACAAAAATCCATTTGCAGAACTACCTCAACGAGCGCACGGATGCGAACCCGGCACTGTTTGTCTCGTTGAAAGCCCCGCACGACCGGCTGATGATCGGGGGCGTGGAGACACGGCTCCGGGAGCTGGGCAAACGCTTGAGTTTACCCAAAGTACACCCGCACAAATTCCGGCGGACGCTGGCGACCTCAGCCATAGATAAGGGAATGCCCATAGAGCAAGTCCAGCAGCTCTTAGGGCATCAGAAGATCGATACGACCATGCACTATGCAATGGTGAAGCAGCAAAATGTGAAGCTGGCACACAGAAAGTACATCGGATAGGATGGTGAAGCAAGTGGAGCAATGGACTGAAATACGGGCAGCGGACTTTATTGAGTTTAACCCGCGAATGAGTATAAAGAAAGGCACAATCGCCACGAAGGTTGCAATGGACAAGCTACAACCTTTTACAAAGAAAATACCTGATTCTGAAAAAGCATCGTTTTCGGGCGGTTCCAAGTTCCGTAATGGCGATACGATTATGGCGAGAATAACACCTTGCCTTGAAAATGGTAAGACAGCTTTTGTTGATATTCTTGGGAAAGCTGAGGTTGCCTTTGGATCGACTGAGTTTATAGTAATGAGAGCAAGAGAAGGTATAAGTGATCCACAGTTTATATACTATCTCGCCACAAGCCCGTGGTTTCGCAATATTGCAATTAAATCAATGGTCGGATCGTCAGGAAGGCAACGGGTTCAACAAAGTGTACTCGATGATCTCGTCTTGAATGTCCCGCCGCTGGAAGAGCAAAAGAAAATCAGCTCGTTTCTCTGTGTTCTTGACCAGAAAATCGCGCTGAATAATGAGATAAACGATAATTTAGCTGCTTAGAGCTGGACGGCGGAGACATCGATCTCGCCGGACATCAGTTTGGGTAAGAGGCTATCACGGATAGATTGTAAGCGGCAGATTTCCTCATAATTAGTCCGAATGAGGTTATCCATTGGCCGAACAACAGCCTCAAACTTTGCGATTTCTTCTGGTGATGGGATATTGACTGGCAGATTACTCAATCCATCCCGGTTTATGGAGCCGAAAACAGTACCTTCACCGTTAAAAACATCAAGTTGCGGCTTGAGCGCAAACATTGTGTATAGCATAAAAGAGCTGTCCCCGGTCTTGCTGTGGATTGCACCTAATCCCCGTCCAATGCAGCACTTTTCATAAGCTACATTCAAATCGCCAACAGGTGCGCGAACACTGAGCAACACATCTCCGGGTTCTGCCATGCGCTTAGGCTCAGTTGTAAATAAGCGACGGGTTGGAAAACGAAATCCAAATTCGGCTCGACCTTGATAGAATACTTCGCCAACGGATTCTTCGTTATAACTGCTACCGCTCGGAGATTGTCCCATTGTAATTGTTGCAATATCACTCAAAGTTCCTGATACCATGTCTGCATCGGGATCGTTGAGGAACATTTCTTCATATAGCGACTTCGCTTGTTGCTGTAAATTATCGTTTACCGCCTTATTCACTCTCATCAGTGGCGAGAGTCACTTCAAA
>ERZ825896.1960-NODE-1960-length-21160-cov-4.832125_pt1 | contig 21160 bp, 15 predicted proteins | sample MGYA00519858_ERZ825896 | MGnify/ENA primary metagenome ERZ825896 (study PRJEB31778, sample SAMEA3449214) | human gut metagenome | biome: human gut; feature: human-associated habitat; material: faeces | place: United Kingdom | collected 2010/2012 ...
AGGATCAGGCCCTGAAATGGGACTCCCCGTGGGGCGTGGGCTATCCCGGCTGGCATATCGAATGCTCCTGCATCTCCATCAAGCATCTGGGGGAGTATCTGGACATCCATGCCGGCGGCATCGACAACGCCTTCCCTCACCACACCAATGAGATCGCCCAGTCTGAAAGCTATCTGGGTCACAAGTGGTGCAATTACTGGTTCCATGTCCACCATCTGAATACGAACAACGGTAAAATGAGCAAATCAAAAGGGGAATTTCTCACCGTGAGCCTGCTGGAGCAGAAGGGCTACGACCCCATGGCCTACCGGCTGTTCTGTCTGCAGAGCCACTATCGCCGGAATCTGGTATTCAGCTGGGAAAATCTGGATAACGCCGTCGCGGCCTATGACAAGCTGATCGCCAAGATCGCCGCCCTCAAGGATGACGGCGAGGTGGATGCCGACGTGTTCAACAAGCTGAAGGAACGCTTTGTGGGCGCGCTGAACGGCGACCTGAACACCTCCGTAGCCGTCACCGCCCTGTACGATGTGCTGAAGGCCAAATGCAATGACGCCACCAAGCTGGCGGCCATTGCCGACTTCGATCAGGTGCTGTCCCTGAATCTGCTGTCCGCCGCCAAGACGCTGCGGGAGAAGCAGACGCAGGAGAAGCAGGCATCCGCCGACCCGGAGATCGACGCGCTGGTCGCCGCCAGAACCGAAGCGAAGAAAGCGAAGAACTTCGCTGAGGCGGACCGCATCCGGGACGAGCTGAAAGCCCGGGGCATTGAGATCATCGATACGCCTCAGGGCGCGAAGTGGAGAAAAGTATGAAGCTGCTGATTCTGGACGGCAACAGTGTCATTAACCGCGCCTATTTCGGCGTCAAGCCCCTGACCACACGGGACGGGCTGTACACCCACGCCATTTACGGATTCCTCAACATTCTGGAACGGATGGAGAAGGAGGAGCAGCCCGAGGCGGTGTGCGTGGCTTTCGACCTCCACGGCCCCACCTTCCGGCACCTGAAATACGAGGGCTACAAGGCCACCCGTCATGCCATGCCCGAGGAACTGGTGCAGCAGATGCCCATTATGAAGGACGTTCTGCGGGCGATGAACATTCCCATCTATGAGTGTCAGGGCTGGGAGGCCGATGACGTCATCGGCACCGTGGGCAAGATCTGCTCTCAGCAGGACTGGGAGTGCGTCATCGTCACCGGCGACCGGGATTCCTTGCAGCTGATCGACGGAAATGTCCACGTCAAGCTGGTGATCTCCAAGCCGGGGCAGACCACGACGACGCTGTTTGACGAAGAAAAATTCCGGGAGGAATACGGTTTCGAGCCGAAAAAGCTCATCGACCTGAAAGCCCTCATGGGGGATTCCTCCGACAATATTCCGGGCGTGGCCGGCGTCGGCCCCAAGACCGCAAAGGAGCTGCTGGCGAAATTCGGCAGTCTGGACGGGGTTTACACCCATCTGGACGACCCCTCCATCCGCCCCAAGCTCCGGGAAAAGCTGGAAGCAGGGAAGGAGAACGCCTATCTTTCCTTCGACCTTGCCACCATCCGCCCGGAAGCGCCCATCGATTTTGCGCCGAAGGATGCCATTGTTCAGCCCTATAACCGGCTGGAGCTGTATCAGCTGTTCCAGAAACTGGAATTTGTGCGGCTGATCGACAAATACGGCCTGCGGGGCGCGGCGGCGGACGCCCCCAAACCGGAGCAGAAGGTGCAGTCCATCCCCCGGCGGGAGGAAATGCCCGCCGATGTGGATACCTGCGCCGTGTATCTTGCGGAGGATGGCAGTGTCGGCATTGCGTGGGCGGAGGGCGTCTGCGCCCTGACCCCCATGGAAGCCCAGATGGGGCAGCTGTCCCTTGCCGGGAAAAATCTGATTTTCCACGACAGCAAAACCACCATGCACCGGCTGGACGAGCTGGGGATACAGGCGGGGGAATGCGTCTTTGACACGGCGCTGGCGGCCTACGACCTGAACCCTTCGTCTTCCGACTATACCGTTTCCAAGCTGGCGACCAACTATCTGGGGCTGAGCGTGGAGGACGCCGACGCGGCGGCCTGTGCCGAAGCTCTGTGGCACCTGCGCCCGGTGCTTTCCGGGGAGCTGGAAAAGAACGGCATGGAAAGGCTTTACCGGGAGATTGAGTTTCCCCTGTGCCGGGTGCTTTACCGCATGGAAAACCGGGGCATCTGCATCGACCGGGAGCAGTTACGGCAGTTCGGCGACATGCTTTCCCGGCGGATTTCCGATTGCGAGACCCTGATTTTCTCCTATTCCGGCGGGGAATTCAACATCAATTCCACCCGTCAGCTGGGAGAGCTGCTGTTTGAAAAATTGGGGCTTCCCCCGGTGAAAAAGACGAAAACCGGCTATTCCACCAATGCGGAAGTTCTGGAAAAGCTGAAAAACAAGCATCCCATCATCCCGGCCATCATGGATTACCGGATGCTGACCAAGCTGAAATCCACCTACGCCGACGGCCTGATGAAGGAAATCCGGGAGGACGGGCGGATTCACACCACCTTCCAGAATCTGGTAACGGCGACGGGGCGGCTGTCCTCTACGGAACCCAATCTCCAGAATATCCCAGTCCGCACGGATCTGGGCGCGGAGATACGGAAAATGTTCATTCCCAAGCCCGGCTGCGTACTGGTGGACGCGGACTACAGCCAGATCGAGCTGCGGGTGCTGGCGCATATTGCCGGTGACGACGCCATGCGCAAAGCTTTCTGCGACCACGTGGATATCCACACGGCTACGGCCGCCCAGGTGTTCGGCGTGCCGGTGGAAGAGGTCACCCCCTTGCAGCGCCGCCATGCCAAGGCTGTCAATTTCGGCATTGTCTATGGCATTTCCGAGTTCTCTCTGGCGGAGGATATCGGGGTTTCCCGCTATGAAGCCAGGGCGTATATCGACAATTATCTGAACAACTACCGGGGCGTGAAGGAATACATGCACAAGGTGGTGGCGGATGCCCGGGAAATCGGCTACACCGAGACACTGTATGGCCGCCGCCGGTATATTCCGGAGCTGAAAAGCAGCAATTTCAACGTCCGCAGCGGGGCGGAGCGCATTGCGCTGAACACGCCCATTCAGGGAACGGCGGCGGATTTGATCAAGCTGGCCATGATTCGGGTAGAAAACGCCCTGAACGAAAAATACCCCGACGCACAGCTGCTTTTGCAAGTTCACGACGAGCTGATCGTGGAATGCCCGGAGGGCATTGCCCAAGAGGTCGCGGCGCTGGTCAGCCGGGAGATGGAAAACGTGGCGTCTCTCAGTGTGCCGCTGACGGCGGAAGCAAAATTCGGAAAGAGCTGGTACGAGGCAAAATGAGAATTGCGCACATGACGGCGGAGCATGTCCCTCAGGTCGCGGCACTGGAAAAAGTTTGCTTTTCCGACCCGTGGAGCGAAAAAAGCGTCGCTTCTGAGCTGGAAAATCCCCTTTCTTGCTGGCTGGTGGCGCTGGACGGCGAGACGGTGGCAGGCTACGTCGGCTCCCAGACGGTGCTGGACGAGACGGATATGATGAATATTGCTGTCCACCCGGACTTCCGGCGGCAGGGCGTCGCCCGGGCGCTGATTCTGGCGCTGATCGGGGAACTGAAGAAACGGGGAAGCCGCTGCCTGACCTTGGAGGTTCGCGCATCCAATGACCCTGCCCGCGCCCTTTATGAATCGCTGGGCTTTGCCCATGTGGGAACCCGCCGGAATTACTACCAAAATCCAAAAGAAGACGCTCTCATTCTGAGAAAGGAGTGGGAAATTTGAACATTTTAGCTGTGGAGTCCTCCTGTGACGAGACCGCCGTGGCCATTGTCCGGGATGGTCGGGAGGTCCTGACGGACTGCATCGCGTCTCAGGTCGATCTGCACCGCATTTATGGCGGTGTGGTGCCGGAGATCGCGTCCCGGAAGCACATTGAAGCCATCTACGGTCTGGCAGATCAGGCGCTGGCGCGGACGGGTCTATTAAGAAGCGACATCGATGCCGTGGCCGTGACCTATGCCCCCGGTCTGATTGGCGCGGTGTTGGTGGGTGTTAACTTCGCCAAGGCGGCGGCGCTGGCGTTGGGGAAACCCCTGATCCCGGTTCACCACATCCGGGGACATATCGCCGCCAATTACATCGCCTATCCTGAGCTGGAGCCGCCGTTTCTGTGCCTGGTGGTGTCCGGCGGCCACACGATGATTGTGGAGGTCAAAGACTACACGGACATGAACATTCTCGGCACGACGCTGGACGATGCGGCGGGGGAATCCTTCGACAAGGTCGCGCGGGTGCTGGGAATGCCCTATCCCGGCGGCGCGGCGCTGGACAGGGCCGCAAGGCAGGGGGACGAGACAAAATACGTCCTTCCCCGCAGCAAGCCCGGGGAAAATCCCTACAATATGAGCTTTTCCGGGCTGAAAACCGCAGCTTTGAACCTGATCCACCACGCCGAACAGGTGGGGGAAGAGCTGGACATTCCCAGCCTCTGCGCCGCCTTTTCCGCGGCGGTGTCCGACACGCTGGTGCCCCGGGTGGTAATGGCGCTGGAACAGACCGGCTATCGGAAAATTGCCGTGGCCGGGGGCGTTGCCGCAAATTCCCACATCCGCGCGGACATCCTCGCGGCGGCGGAGAAGCTGGGGGCGGAGGTTTACCTGCCGCCGCTTCACCTGTGCGGGGACAACGGCGCCATGATCGGCGCTCAGGCGTATTACGAGTACAAAGCGGGGCATGTGGCCGACATGAGCCTGAATGCCTACGCCACCAAGTCTATTCTGGGAGAAGCACTATGAGATAGGGGGAGACGGGAAGTCTCCCCCTTTTGCATGAATATCGACGAATATACGGTGGATGCAAACCAAACTGTAACTAAAGGTTACAAATACATTACATTTTTCGGAGCATAACGGATTTTGGCGGGTGTTATGTATATCGCCTGTGGATAAAATTGTGGAAACTGTGTATAACGGTGTGAATAAACCCGGCTTATCCACCGCCGGAACGGAGAATGTTGGTTGACAAAGGAAAACCGGCGTGTTATGATATGCTCACAATTGTGAGAAAGGAGGAAGTGAATATGTTGAAGAACGGCTGGAACGTTTATGGCAGAAGACTTGCTCCGGAGGGAACCGTGCGGTAGGAATACCGGCATGGGCTGTTTGTGCGGCGCAGGCTTCGGCCTGGGCCGTTTTTCTATGCAAATGCATAGAAAAATAAGAAATGTGCCATTTCCTCGCCCCTACGGGGCAACCGGAAATGATGCACAAAAACTTCATGCATCAGCATTTGCGCATTTTCACGGTGCAGCGCACATGCATGAAGTTTTATTGCTTGAGGTAGAAAAATGAAAGAAATGCTGCATTATCTGAAGCCCTACTGGAGGGGGCTGCTCGCCGCGACCATTGCCGTGGCGATATCCACGGTCTGCGACCTGCTGCTGCCCGCCATCATGAGCGAAATTCTCAACAAGGGCGTTTATCGGGCGGATTTTGCCTACATCGTCAGATGCTGCGCCATCATGGCGGCGGTGGCGCTGGTGGGGCTGGGAATGGTGCTCCTGGGATCGAAAATTTCCAACGACGTGGTGGCGTCTTTCTGTGCCGACCTCCGCGCCGCCGTGTTCCGCAAGGTCAACCAGATGAGCTTTGAGGAATTCGGCGAGCTGGGGACGGCGGCGCTTGTGACCCGCTGCTCCCACGATGTGGAGACGGTGAGCTGGATCGCGGCGGAGCTGTCCGGCACTGTCATCATGATCCCGGTGCTGTTTTTTGGCGGTGTGGTGCTGTCCCTGCGGAAGGACGTGGCGCTGTCGCTGACCATGCTGGCCTTCGTTCCTGTGATTCTGGCAATCGTTATCTTCATCGGAAAGAAGATCGACGGCATCTGGGAAGTATCCGACAAGTTTGTAGACCGGCAGAATGAGATCATGCGGGAGCGTCTGCGGGGCATCCGGGTCATCCGGGCGTTCAACTCCGAGAAGCGGGAGCATGAGCGGGTGTCCGGGGCTACCCGAATTATGGTGGACAGCTTCATCCGGGGCAATGTGGCCATGGGCGCCATTTCCCCGCTGGCGACCTTCCTGCTGAACGTGGCGGCGGTGCTGATCGTGTACTTAGGCGGCTGGCGGATGGAGACATCCACCGGTCTGACCGGCGGCGACATTTTTGCCATCGTCCAGTATGTGTCTCTGGTCTCTGCGGGCGTTGTCACCGGTGCGTTTGCCATCATCAGCTTTCCCCAGGCCGAAGTGGCGGCAAAGCGCATCGGGCAGGTGCTTCATGCCGAGGGCATGGCCGACCCCATCGAGCGGCAGGACATCAAATTGTCCGGGGATATCGACTTTGACCATGTGACCTTCCGCTACGAGGGCGCGGCGGAGGCCGCCCTGAAAGACATCACCCTTTCCGTGAAAAAGGGACAGCGGGCGGCGATCATCGGCGGCACCGGTTCGGGAAAAAGCACGCTGGTGCAGCTCCTGTTGGGCTTTCGTATGCCCACCTCCGGGGAGGTTCGCATGGACGGAATGCCGACTCAGACCCTCAGCCGCCGCACCATGCGGGACAATATCAGCTGCGTGCTGCAAAACGCGACCATCTATTCCGGCACCATCCGGGACAATGTGCGCATGGGCAGGCTGGAAGCGGGGGACGTGGAGATCCGGGAAGCGCTGGAGATCGCGCAGGCCGGAGAATTCGTGAACGGCTTCTCGGATGGTATCGACCACATGATCCGCCAGTCGGGCAAGAACCTGTCCGGCGGACAGAAACAGCGGCTGAGCATTGCCCGTGCGCTGCTGAAAAATGCGCCCATCTACATTTTTGACGACAGCTTTTCCGCGCTGGACTTCCTGACGGAAGCGAAGCTCCGCGCCACCCTGAACCGGAATCTTGCAGGGAAGACCCAGCTGATCATCACCCAGCGGGTGACCTCCGCCATGCACTGCGATGTGATTTTCGTCATGGACGGCGGCGCGCTGGTGGACAGCGGCACCCACGCCCAGCTGTTGGAACGGTGCGGGGTGTACCGGGAAATCTATGCGTCCCAGACGGGAGGGAACCTGAATGCGTGAAAAGAATAAACTGCTGGACGAGACCACATGGCGGATCATCCGGGAGGCGAAGGGCATTGCCGGATGGGTCGCGGTCAGCGCGGTTCTGGGGATCCTCGCGGTGCTGTGCTCCATTGCCGCGCCGGAAATTCTGGGAGACCTGATACAAAAGCTCTATGATTTCGGCCTGACCGACCGGCATACGCCCATCCGGGACAGCCTTGTCAGCGGCCTTATTCTGCTGACGGCGGTGTACGCGGCGCAGGGCGTGTTCCGCTATCTGAATATGCAGCTGATGAACCGGACGGTGAGCCGTCATTTTACCTGCGATCTGCGAATTGCCATTTCCGACAAAATCCGGCGTCTTCCGGTGAAATACGTCGATCAGACCCCGGTGGGCGACGTACTGAACCGCATGATTGACGATGTGAGCGCCATGGGCAACTATATCCATCAGGTGTTTGACGTGATGGTGGAGGGCGTTTTCCAGATCACCATGATCGCCGTCGCCATGTTTCTGAAGAACTGGGTGCTGGCCTGCCTTGTCATCGTACTGACCCCGATCTCCCTGTGGATCTCCTCGAAAATCGCGGGCGCCAGCGGGAAATACTACGACGAGTGGTTCAAAAAGTCCGGAGAGCTGACGGAGATCGTGGAGGAGAGCTTCACCAACTTCGCCACGGCCAAAGCCTACAATCTGGAAGAATACACGGTGCAGAAGCACGCCGTTGTCAACGAGCAGCTGCGCAAGGCCGTGTCAAAGGCCAACTTTACCGGCTCTATCGTGCAGCCGCTGATCAAATTTGCCAACGCCATGGCCTATATCTGCATCAACCTCATTGGCGGATGGCTGATCGTGCGCCGGGGCGTGGGCGTGGGGACTGTGGTGACCATTGTGCTGTTTGCCCGGCAGTTTGCGTCTCCTTTGGAACAGATCGCCTCGGGGTTTGCGAACCTGACCCATGTCAAAGCCTCCGCCAAGCGGGTGTTCCGGATAATGGACATGGAGGAAGAGAAGCAGCCGGAGGGAACGCTTCCGGAACCCTGCCGGGGTGAGGTCGTCTTTGACAAGGCTGCTTTCTCCTACACCAAGGACGAGCCGCTGATCGAAAATCTGAACCTCAGCGTCCATCCCGGCCAGCGGGTGGCCATCGTCGGCCCTACCGGCGCGGGAAAGACCACCATCGTCAATCTGCTGATGCGGTTCTACGACGTGGACGGCGGAAAAATTCTGCTGGACGGGCAGGATATCAAGTCCCTATCCCGGGACGAGGTGCGCCGGAATTTCGGCATGGTTTTGCAGGATACATGGCTGTTCCGGGGTACCATCGCCCAGAACGTGTCCTACGGCAAGCCGGACGCCACCCGGGAGGAGATCGAACGGGCCTGCCGGGAGGCTTATTGCGACCACTTTATCCGCACCATGCCCGACGGCTACGATACCCTGATCAGCGAGGACACCACCAACCTTTCCGGCGGGCAGAAGCAGCTGCTGACCATCGCCCGTGCGCTGCTGGCAAGTCGTCCGCTGCTGATTCTGGACGAGGCCACCTCCAACGTGGACACCCGGACGGAAATACTGGTGCAGAAGGCCATGGACAAGCTGATGAAGGGGAGAACCTGCTTCGTCATCGCCCACCGGCTCAGCACCATCGTGGACGCCGACCTCATTCTGGTGCTGAATCACGGCCACATTGTGGAGCAGGGGACTCACGCTCAGCTGCTGGCGAAAAAGGGCTTCTATTACGACCTTTACACCAGCCAGTACGCGGTATAAGGAGAAGAAATGCTGTATCTTGCGCGGAGCCTTTCCCGGCTGCATTTTAGCAGCCTGATGGCAGTCTATGCAGAATCCAACCGGGAAAACGGCCGGGAATTCTGGCCGGAGGAGCCGGAAATGCGTCAAATCCAGTTGGCGGAAGAAGATTTCTACCGCTATCTGAGTCAGGTGTTTTTTAGGTCACCGGGGGCGGTTTACGCCGTCTGGGAGGAAAACGGGCGGTATGTCAGCGCCCTGCGTTTGGAACCGTACCGGGACGGGCTTTTACTGGAAGCGCTGGAGACTGCCCCGGAGCAGCGTCGAAAGGGGTTTGCCGCCGCGCTGATACGGGCGGTACAGTGCTTCCTTGAGGGAAAAACGAAGCTCTATTCTCATGTGGACAAGCGAAACCTGTCCTCCCTGAAAGTCCACGAAAAATGCGGCTTCCGCCGCGTCGCGGACTTTGCCGTCTGCGTGGACGGTTCGGTGAATCAGAAAATGTACACCCTGTGTTGGGACGACAAACCCTCCGTATGACGTTTGCCATACGGAGGGTTTTGTTTTTCTTACAGATTTACCACGTTCTGGGGCTTTCCTTCCAGAAAACAGCGGATGTTTTCCACAACGCAGTCCAGAAGCCGCTGGCGGCTTTCCAGCGGCGCCCATGCCATGTGGGGCGTGATGATGCAGTTGGGCGCGGTCAGAAGGGGATTGCCCGCCGCGATGGGTTCTTCGGATACTACGTCCACAGCGGCGGCGCGGAGACGGCCGCTTTCCAGCGCGGCTTTTACCGCCGCTTCGTCCACGAGACCGCCCCGGGAGGTGTTGATGAGGATGGCGCCCGCCTTCATTTTCGCGAGGGTGCCGGCGTTTATCAGCTTCACTGTCGCCGGGGTGAGGGGGCAGTGGAGGGAGACAAAATCCGACTGGGCGAGCAGGGTGTCCAGATCGACGTATCGCGCCAGCGCTTCCCCTTCGGGACGGCGGGTGCGGCTGTAGGAAAGAACATTCATGCCAAAGGCGCGGGCGATGTTCGCCACGGCCTGACCGATGCGCCCGAAGCCGACAATGCCCAGCGTTTTCCCGGCCAGCTCCATCTGCGGGGTGTCCCAGAAGCAGAAGGAGCCGCAGCTTTCCCACCGGCCAGCATATACCAGCGCGTCGTGATGGCCGACCCGGTGGCACAGCTCCAGCATCAGCGCGAACGTAAACTGCGCCACGGCAGCGGTACCGTAGGTGGGGACGTTGGTCACGGGAATGCCCCGGCGGGCGCAGGCGGCACAGTCCACGGTATTGTAGCCCGTCGCCTGAACGCAGATCAGACGGATGCTGGGACAGGCATCCAGCAGCCGCTCGGTGATGGGGAGCTTGTTCACCAGCACGATCTCACTATCCGCAATGCGGGCGATGGCTTCGTCCTCGGTGTCCGTGCGGTCGTAAATGGTCAGTTCGCCGAACTGGCGAAGAGGCTCGTAGCTCAAATCGCCGGGATTTAAGGCGTAACCGTCGAGAATGACGATCTTCATGGCAATTCCTCCTTGCAAAACAGGCGTATTTTTGATAGGATAGGGAAAACGCTTTTGTGGGGTGCGCGATGGAAATTCTGTATCAGAACGCTAATATTCTGGTCTGCATCAAGCCGGCGAGAGTCCTCTCCACCGACGAGCCGGGGGGACTGCCGGAGCTGGTGCGGGAAGCTCTGGGCGACCCCAAGGCCGACGTGCGCACGGTGCACCGGCTTGACCGGGTGGTCAGCGGCGTGATGGTGCTGGCGAGAAATGCCCGCGCGGCGTCGGAGCTGTCCCGACAGATTCGGGAAGACCAGTTCCGCAAAGAATATCTGGCCGTCGTCCATGGCAGACCGGAAAGTCCGGAGGGGACGCTTCGCGACCTGCTGGCGCGGGACAAGGCCAGACGGATGACCTTCGTGGCGGAAGCGCCGGGGAAGGGCGTGCAGGAGGCGGCGCTTTCCTACCGTGTTCTGGAATATGCGGATGGCATGTCTCTTGTGCGGGTGCGGCTCCACACCGGGCGCACTCATCAGATACGGGTGCAGTTTTCCAGCCGGGGAATGCCGCTGGTGGGGGAGCGGAAGTACGCCGTTCTGGACGACCCCTGTGAAATTGCCCTGTGGTCGGCGAAAATCGGCTTTCATTATCCGGAAACGGGGGAGTGGGCGGAGTTCTCCAAAGAGCCGCCCGCTGTGTTCCCGTGGACGGAATTTGGAAAAATTATACCATAGATTTGCGGCGCTGAAAAGAGCGGAGGAAGAAAAATGACGTTAAAGCTTGTAAAATTGGAACCAAAGTACCGGCGGCACCTGAACGATATGATGTCCCAGTGGTACGCGACGGGGGAGAAGATCGTCCCTTACGCCATTCGCCGATTGGATTACCGGGACTTTGACAATTACCTTGCCAATCTGGATGTGAAGGATGAGACGGAGGGACTTGTGCCGGACTCCACATTCTTCTGTCTGGACACGGAGCAGGATATCTTCGTGGGCGCGGTGAATATCCGCCACCGGCTGAATGACAGGCTGCTGTTGGACGGCGGCCACATCGGCGACGGTGTGCTGCCCTCCCAGCGGCGCAGGGGCGTTGCCACCCGTATGATTGCTCTGGCGCTGGAGGAATGCAAGAAGCTGGGGATCGACCGGGTGCTGATGGTCTGTGACAAGGACAACATCGGTTCTGCCAGGAGCATCCGGCGCAACGGCGGCGTCCTGGAAAACGAAGTGGAAGTGGACGGCGTGGTGGAGCAGCGCTATTGGATTGACCTGAGACGCCAGACTCACTACGATTTCTTCCAGAACCGGGAATGCGAATATTTTCCCTGCCATCAGGGCGCTGACCCGGAGACCTTCAGTTGCCTGTTCTGCTATTGCCCGCTGTACTGTCTGGGGGACAAATGCGGCGGCGCGTTCCGGTATACGGAAAGCGGCATCAAGGATTGCTCTGCCTGCTTAAGACCCCACCGCCGGGAGAACTACAATGCCATCTGCGGAAAAATGAGCGAGGTTCTGGAACTGGTCAGACGGAAATAAAATCAGCCCCGCGGCATTTTGAAATGCCGCGGGGCTGTATTGCATCAGGAAAGGGAGAGCGCTTCTCACGAAGCCTCTCCCTTATGCGTTATTTCAGCAGATTGTCCGCCATTTGCGAGATCATGGCGTGGTCGTAAGTATCCTGACTGCACTCCCAGACGATCAGACCGGCAATGCCTTTCTGCTCGATGAAGTCCAGCTTGTCCTGTAGGGTCATGGGGGTCTCGTAAGAGATGTACCAGCAGTAATACGGGGACTTTTCGTCGTCGTTGTACAGATACGCACCACGGTTGAAGGCATCGTAGCCGTAATGCCAGCCGGTGCCGCCATTATCGAAGGACTCGCCCATGACAGGCTTGCCGTCCGCCCACTCGGTGGTGTAGCCGCTGACGGCTTCGGCTTCCCACGCTTTCAGCATTTCCTGCGTGATCTCCACGTCAGAGGGGGCCTTGGATTCCACAGAAACGCCCACGGGGTTGCTGCCGGAGGGCGGGGTGAACATTTTCAGATCGGTGCCGTACATGGGGCTTCCAATGCAGATCTTGCGCAGCTCCACGCCGTAGCCAAGATTCATGACGGTGACGGCGTCCTTCGCGTGCTGCAGCTTGCTGGCGTGGCCGGTGATCTTATCCCATGTGCCCGCCATGTCATAGGTCATGATGTTCACAAAATCCATGTAGGGAGACACGAGACGCCAGTTCTGCATGGGCAGCGTCCAGCCGGTGGAGGCGGAGGCGCAGGCGGTGAGCCGCTTCACGCCGGGGCCGTAGGCGTCGTCCATGGCCTGACGGAGCTGCTGGGCAAGGGCGGCAAAGTTGGCGCTGTCCTCCTCGGGCGTACCCCAGATGGGACAGCCCTGATCTTCTTCGCTTTCGGGCAGGCGCGCGCCGTCCTTACTGCCGCCGAAGTATTCCCAGTCAATGTCGAAGCCGTCCACCCATGGGTATTCCTCCAGAATGTCCAGACAGCTCTCCACGAAGGAGGTGCGGCCCTCGGGGGTGTAGGCCATTTCGGAGAAATAGCCGCAGCGGGTCCAGCCGCCGATGGAGATCAGAATTTTGACATCCGGGTACTGCTCGGAATAATACTGATACTGGGCAAAGTGGTTCCGGGGCAGGTCGGGCGCCATCCGGCTCGGCTCGTTATTATCAAAATCCGCCTTGGGGAGGGTGGACGCCACGCGGAAGCTGGTTCGGGGTTCCCTGGACGCCGCCAGCCGGTCCCATGAGGTCTCCGTGGAGCCGTCGGCGGGTTCTACCGCCCAGAAAGCGTGGTTGATGCAGGTGACCTTATCCCATGGAATGCTGCACACCTCCGCGCCTTCCTCGGCGGTTTTGGTGTCCAGATACCAGTTGGCGAAGTAGACGATGACCTCTTTTTCCTCCGCCACCGGCGAAATGGTCTCCGCCGGCTCGGTTTCAGTGGGGACAGTCGTTTCGGAAGCGGTGGGGGCTGTGGTTTCCTGCGGGGCAGAACTGCACGCCGTCAGCAGACACAGGCAGACAAGCAGCAGAGCAAGAATCGTTCTTCGCATGGTAAAGTTCTCCTTGTATTGGCGGTACGGTAAAATACCAGATGCTGCCATTGTACCATGGGGGTACTCGTTATACGATGGATTTCGGCGGCAATTCTTGTTGCTGCTTGGCGTGTAGATGACAAGAATAGTAAAATCCGCGTACCCCCGGCAGGGGGTACGCGGCGGTAAGCGCTTGTGAAGTTATTCGACGGGAGCAGGTTCCTGGAGCTTCTTCAGCTCCTCTTCCTCCAGAACCCGGTAGGCAACCTTGCCGACCAGCGTCTTGGGCAGCTCGTCCCGGAATTCGATATCGTAGGGCATGGCGTATTTGGCTACGTACTTCCGGCAATACTCCATAATGGCGTGCTTGGTCTCGTCGTTCTTTTCTACGCCGGGAACCAGCTTGACGAAGGCTTTGACCTTCTGCATCTTGTAGGAATCCGGCACGCCGATGACGCAGCTCATCTGCACGAATTCGTGGGCGTCCAGAATGTTCTCAATCTGGGCGGGGTAGACGTTGTAGCCGGAGGTGATGATCATCCGCTTGGCTCTGCCGCGGAAATACACGAAGCCCTCGCTGTCCATGGTGCCGAGGTCGCCGGTGCAGACCCAAGTCAGGCCGTCGGCATGGTGCTGCAAGGTTTTCGCGGTTTCCTCCGGATGGTGCATGTACTCCTTCATCACCGTGGGACCGGCCAGAAGGATCTCGCCCTCCTCACCGTAGGGAAGCTCCTCCTCGGTGCCGGGCTTGACGATCTTGATGTAGGTATCGGGGAAGGGAAGACCGATGCTGCCCTCCTTGTGCATGTGGCTGGGGGTCAGGCAGCAGGCGGTGACGGTCTCGGTGGTGCCGTAGCCCTCCCGCACCTGAATGGAGGCTTTGTGGTCGTACAGGAACTTGTCCAGCTTCTTTTTCAGCTCGACGGACAGGGAATCGCCGCCGGAAAAAACGCCCTTCAGGCAGCTGAGGTCAGCGCCCTCCATATCCGGCAGACGGAGCAGCGCCTCATACAGGGTGGGAACGCCCGCGACGAAGTTGCAGCGCTGCTTGACCAGATCCTTGGCGTAGCTCTTGGGGGTGAACCGGGGAACCAGAATGCACCGGCCGCCCTGCGTCAGCATGGTGTGGATGCACACGCCCAGACCGAAGCCGTGGAAGATGGGCATGGCGGCCAGCATCTTGTCCCCGGGACGGAACATGGGGTTGGCGGCGATGACCTGCTGCCCCAGCGCGTTAAAGTTCTTATTGGTCAGGACGATGCCCTTGGTGGTGCCGGTGGTGCCGCCGGAGTAGAGGATGACGGCGGGATCGTCGGCGGTGCGGCTGATCTTGTAGTCATAGAAGCAATAGCGGCTCATCCGCACGAATTCCTGCCAGCGGATGACCGGGGCGTCTTCGGGAATTTTCTCGATCTTCCGCCCCTGTGTGAGCATGTAACCGGCCTTGATGGGCTGCGCCAGCGCATCCTTGATGCTGGCAATGATGATGTTGACCACCTTGGTGTTCTTGCGGACGGACTCGAATTTATTGTAGAACTGATCGAGGGTGATGGCGGTGACGCTTTCGGATTCGTTGAGATAGAACTCAATTTCCTTCTCAGCGGACAGGGGATGCACCATGTTGGCAATGCCGCCCACCAGATTGATGGCGTAGAACAGGTAAATGGCCTGCGGGCAGTTGGGCATGGCGATGGTGACCTTGTCGCCCTCCCGGACGCCAATGGTTTTCAGTGCCTTGGCGCAGGTCTCCACCTCCTGCACCAGCTTCTTGTAGGTGGTGGACTTGCCCATGAAGTCAAAGGCAACGTAATTGGGGTATTTTTCGGCAATGGCCTCCACAGCCTCAAACATGGAGCCTTCAAAATAGTCAAGGTGCATGGGCATACTGCCCATGGAGCCAGCCCAGGGGGTCTTTGCGGTGATTGTCTCCATCAGTAATCTACCTCTTTTTGTAATGGTTCGTCCAGCAGCTGGGGATTTTCCAGCAGCGTTTTTAACAGACGGACGGTTTTGGCGTAATAATAGCCGTCGGCAATGCGTTCGTCGATGGTCAGCCCCAGATCAATGCTGGGCTTCATCTCGAAGGTGCCGTCGTCATTGTAGAAGGGGCGCTTTTTGATCTCGCCGATGGCGCAGAACACCGACGTGGTGCCCCAGTTGGTCAGGTGGTGATACCCCGCGTGGAGCTTGATGGAGCCGAGGTTGGTCAGCACCACGGAGGAGTAGTAGGGGTCGCCCGCAATGACGCTCTGGGGCATCCAGCCGTGGCGGTCTAAGAAACGGGCGATGCCGCCCACCGCCTGCACGAGAAAACCGGGCAGGCTCTGCACCGCGTTCAGACTTTGTGTACCCTTATCCACCTCGTCGTTGCTGCGGCAAATGGAGATCTGACGGAAAATTTCGTCATGAACGGTGTCGATGGTGTCGGTGCCCTTGGAGTGGATATAAGCCAGCGCCTCGCCGCCGTCGTCGGAAAATTCCTTTTTCACGGTGAAGGCCGCGGAGACCTCATTGCGCTGATACATGGTCTTGTTGGCAATGAAGCGGTTCATCTTCGGCCGCAGGGTGATGACCTTCAGCATGATGGTGACCATCACCTGAAAAAAATTGTATTTGTAGTCCGGGTCGGAGGCGTTTTTCTCGTCCAGATAAGCCAGCACATTGGTCAGGTCGATCCGCTCGCTGATGAACGCCTCGTTGTCACATCGGTTGGGATACATCAGGGGCATGACCAGATGCATCGCGTGGATGTTTCTGAGCTTTGCGCCGTCTTTCCTGTCTCCGAATTTTTTTGCCATAAGTACACTCTCTTTCTGAAATCTTTGGGGCAAAAAACTTTTTCGTGTAGCCGCGACATTTTATGCGGTTTTGCCCCTTGAAAGTTTCCGTCCTTTCGACGATAATTATAGCACCCGTATACCATGCGAATCTAAACTGAAACGAAACTTTGTTTATTTTCGGTTTAGGTTCCCGCGATATTCTTGACGCATTATTCCCAGAGAAAGGAAGGAGCAGATGGGAGAACGGAAAATTTCTCCGCTGTACCGGCTGATCAAAGCCGCCGTGCGGGCGGTGTATCCCAAAATCAAGGTCGTGGGGGAGGAGAACCTTCCGCCGGAGCCGGTGGTGTATGTGGGCAACCACAGCCAGATGAACGGCCCCATCGCCTGCGAGCTGTATACCCCCGGTGAGCATTATATCTGGTGCGCCGGTGAGATGATGGACAAAAAAGAAGTGCCGGCCTACGCCTATCAGGACTTCTGGTCGGAAAAGCCGAAGGCCGTCCGCTGGTTTTACAAGCTGCTGTCCTACATCATCGCGCCCCTGTCCCAGCTGGTTTTCACCAACGCCAACACCATCGGCGTGTACCACGATGCCAAAATCATTACAACTTTCAAAAAGACGGTGACGGCGCTTCAGGAAGGCGCAAGCGTGGTGATTTTTCCGGAGCATCACGTGCCGCGAAACAACATTATCTGCGAGTTCCAGGACAGGTTCATCGACGTGGCGAAGCTCTACTACAAGCGCACGGGAAAGGCGCTGTCCTTCGTGCCGCTGTATCTGGCGCCCAGCTTGAAAACCATGTATCTGGGCAAGCCCATCCGCTTTCAGCCAGACGCACCGCTGGAGGAAGAGCGCAGACGCATCTGCGACTATTTGATGGAGCAGGTCACACAGATGGCGCAGGCACTGCCAAAGCACATCGTCGTGCCTTACCCCAACATGCCCAAGAAGCAATATCCCTGCAATATCCCACAGGAGGCCACCCATGAGAAAACCGGAAATTGATTACCGCACCTTTCGGCTGTCCAAGCTCAATGACCCGCAGTTTGCGCACTTAAAGCTTCTGGGCGGCTGGATCGGGTACTTTATCATGTATTTTCTGACGGAGAACCTGATCCCCGCGGAAAGCTGCCATGTTGTCCACTGCTGGATCGACGATCTGATCCCCTTCTGCGAGTGGTTCCTGATTCCTTACGTATTCTGGTATTTCCTGATCGTGTTTACGCTGCTGTACCTGATGCTGTATCACGTGGAGGGCTTCAAGCGGTTCCAGATTTTCATTATCGTCACGCAGGTGGTAGCCATGGCGATCTACATTATCTATCCCAACCGGCAGGATATGCGCCCGGAGGTATTCCCCAGAGAGAATTTCCTCACGGCGTGTATTGGATTGCTGTACCGGCAGGATACGCCCACCGGCGTGTGTCCGTCGCTTCATGTGGCCTATTCCATGGGCATCGCGTCGGCGTGGCTGAAGGAAAAGAACGTGTCCAAGTGGTTCAAGGCGTTCATTATCGTAGCGGTGGTGTTCATCTGCCTTGCCACCATGTTTATCAAGCAGCATTCCGCCGTGGACTTCTTCGTGGCGCTGCCCGTCTGTCTGCTGGCGGAGGGAATCGCCTACGGCAAGAGCTACTGGGCTGTCCGCTGGAAAAAACGGCGTTCAGTGACCTGACAATAAATAATATGGAGGGGAGGAAATCGCATGTTTCAGATCATGGTCGTGGACGATGACCGAAACACCCGCAGACTTTTGCAGGCGGTGCTGGAAGCGGACGGCTACAAGGTGCTCACCGCCGAAAACGGAGAGGACGCTCTGGCGCTCATGGACTCGGAGTACGTCGATCTTGTGGTGCTGGACATCATGATGCCCCAAATGGACGGCTACGAGTTTACCAGAACCCTGCGGGAGACGAACAACAACCTGCCCGTTTTGATGGTTTCCGCCAAGGAATTGCCGTCCGATAAGAAGCATGGTTTCCTCGTCGGCACCGACGACTATATGACCAAGCCCATCGACGAAGAGGAAATGCTCTGGCGGATCAAGGCGCTGCTGCGCCGGGCGAAGATCGCCAGCGAGCGCCGTATCGTGGTAGGGGACGTGGTGTTGGACTACGACTGCCTGACGGTGAGCCGGAAGGGGGAAGTGCAGGAGCTTCCCCAGAAGGAATTCCTGCTTTTGTACAAACTTCTGTCCTACCCCGGTAAAATTTTCACTCGCATTCAGCTTATGGACGAGATCTGGGGCGCGGATTCCGACACCGGCTGGGAGACCGTGACGGTACACGTGGGACGTCTGCGCAAGCGCTTTCAGGACTGGCCGGAATTCACCATTGAGTCCGTCCGGGGACTGGGCTATAAGGCGGTGAAAAAGGTATGAGCAAAAAGCCGGGAAAGCGCCGCTGGTCGCTGACGCTGCTCTATTCCACCGCGTTTTTCCTCATTCAGCTGGCGGCGGTTCTCATTACGGCGGCGCTGTCCTTCCTGCTGACCAAGCTGGGGGTGCTGGACAATCTGGGTATTCCCAGAAACTCCGGCTTTGCCATGCTGATCGTGATGCTGCTCATCAGCGTTCTGGTGGGCAGTGTGGTTGCCATCGGCACCGTGAAAATTCCGCTGCGCCCCTTTAACCGGCTGATAAACAACATAGACCGTTTGGCGGCGGGAGATTTCACGGCCAGAATGCACTATGGCAAGGTGATGGGGGACAACCCCGTTTTTCAGGAGCTGTCGGAGAGCTTCAACGCCATGGCGGAAGAACTGGAAAACACCCAGATGCTGCGGAGCGATTTCATCAACAATTTTTCCCACGAGTTCAAAACGCCCATCGTCTCCATCGCCGGGTTTGCGAAGCTCCTGCGCCGGGGCAATCTGACCGACGCGCAGAAGGAGGAATACCTGGCCATCATTGAGGAAGAATCCCTTCGATTGGCGGCCATGGCCACCAACGTAATGAACCTGACAAAGGTGGAAAACCAGACGATTTTAACGGATTTGACCACCTTCAACCTGTCGGAACAGATTCGTGCCTGCGTGCTTCTGCTGGAAGAAAAGTGGAGCCGCAAAGAGCTTGACCTCGATCTGGAATTCCCGGAATATACCATCCGGGCGAACGAGGAACTGCTGAAACAGGTCTGGATCAATCTGCTGGACAATGCCATCAAGTATTCCCCCAACTACGGGGAGATCGGCGTGCGGATTTCCGAGGGGCCGGAGACGCTGGCCGTCACCATCACCAACTACGGCCCCGATATCCCCAAGGACAAGGTCAGCAGAATCTGGGGAAAATTCTATCAGGCGGACGAGTCCCATTCCTCGGAGGGCAACGGCATCGGCCTTGCCGTGGTGAAGCAGGTGGTGCAGCTCCACGGCGGCACTGCCACGGTGGACAGCGGCAGCGGCTCGACGACCTTTACCGTGGAACTGCCCAAGCAGGAAGAAACAGTCTGATACTATTTCCTGATTAAAATCTTAATTTTAATCAGGAAGGCATCGCCTGAAGGTGCCTGAAATCAGAAAAAATACATCTGCCGGCTGCATCCGGGTCGGCGGCAAAAGGAGGAAAAACGGATATGAATGAAGTCAAACGGCCAAAGAAACCCCTTATTTTCTACTACACGCTGGTGATGGTCGCGCTGGTGCTGGTCAACTTCCTGCTGGTTCCCTGGATTGCGGAGCAGCAGATCATTGAGGTAGACTACGGTACATTCATCACTATGACGGAAAATAAGGAAATCGATCAGGTAAAGGTGGAGGACAACCAGATCCTCTTTGAAGGGAACGACGGCAAAATTTATAAAACCGGCCTGATGAACGACCCCGATCTGGTAAACCGGCTCCACGATTCCGGTGCAAAGTTCGGCGGAGAGATCGTGGAGGAAACCTCCCCGCTCTTAAGCTTCCTGCTGACGTGGATCCTGCCCATTGTCCTGTTCATTGCACTGGGGCAGTTTATGTCCAAAAAGCTGATGGACAGAGCCGGCGGCCCCAATTCTCTGATGTTCAACGGCGGCAGTTCCAACGCCCGTGTTTATGTCCAGTCCTCCGACGGCATCAAATTTGACGACGTGGAGGGCGTGGACGAGGCGGAGGAAAGCCTGCAGGAGATCGTGGACTATCTCCACAATCCGGACAAGTACCGGGAGATCGGCGCATCCATGCCCAAGGGCGTTCTGCTGGTAGGCCCTCCGGGCACCGGCAAGACCATGCTGGCAAAGGCCGTCGCCGGTGAGGCGAACGTCCCGTTCTTCTCCATCAGCGGCTCCGAATTTGTGGAAATGTTCGTGGGCATGGGCGCGAGCAAGGTGCGCGACCTGTTCAAGCAGGCGAAGGAAAAAGCCCCCTGCATCGTGTTCATCGACGAGATCGACGCCATCGGCCAGAAGCGGAACACCGGCACCATGGGCGGCAATGACGAGCGGGAGCAGACGCTGAACCAGCTGCTCACCGAAATGGACGGCTTTGAAGGTAACTCCGGCGTCATCATTCTCGCCGCCACCAACCGCCCCGAATCCCTTGATCCCGCCCTGACCCGTCCCGGACGGTTTGACCGTCGGGTGCCGGTGGAGCTGCCCGACCTTCAGGGTCGTGAAGCCATCCTGCGGGTACACGCGAAGAAGATCAAAATCGCCGACGACGTGGACTTCAAGCAGATCGCGCGGATGGCCTCCGGCGCATCCGGCGCGGAGCTTGCCAACATCGTCAATGAAGCGGCGCTGCGCGCCGTCCGGGACGGACGGAAATTCGCCACCGAAGCGGACATGGAAGAGTCCATTGAGGTGGTCATCGCGGGCTATCAGAAGAAGAATGCCATCCTTACCGACAAGGAAAAGTGGACGGTTTCCTATCACGAGATCGGCCACGCGCTGGTCGCGGCTATGCAGACCCATTCCGCCCCGGTGCAGAAGATCACCATTATCCCCCGCACCTCCGGCGCCCTGGGCTACACCATGCAGGTGGACAGCGGGGAACATAGCCTCATGAGCCGGGCGGAGCTTTTGAACAAGATCG
>ERZ825896.1965-NODE-1965-length-21130-cov-5.150083_pt1 | contig 21130 bp, 17 predicted proteins | sample MGYA00519858_ERZ825896 | MGnify/ENA primary metagenome ERZ825896 (study PRJEB31778, sample SAMEA3449214) | human gut metagenome | biome: human gut; feature: human-associated habitat; material: faeces | place: United Kingdom | collected 2010/2012 ...
TTCGTCCTGCTGATCTGTCAAATTTCTATGCAAGCATGAAATTTGTCCAGATCTAACATGACGAGTGAACTGTAGCACATTTTATCAATTTTCGGAATTTTTTCAAAAAAAGTGTTGACAAATTAATATTCATATGATAGTATATAGAAGTCGGCTACAAAAGCTGACAAACATAAAGGGGTATAGTTCAATGGTAGAGCAACGGTCTCCAAAACCGTAAATACGGGTTCGAATCCTGTTACCCCTGCTTGAGAGACATCCGTTGTGGATGTCTCTTTTGTTGTATAAAAATAAACAAGGGACGCTGACACAGCCGTCGAAGCGCCCCTCGTAGATTTCTTCATCACTTTTCTTATCGTTTTACATTCGCATTTAAAAGATCAAATAATTCTTCCCGATCTTCTTCTGACAATTCATCCTTCCTCACAAGAATCCTTTGTTCGGCAATCGTTGTCAAATAAATGTAATCTTTAAATATTCCCCAATTTTTAAATGCCTCCCATTGTAATTCGCTATAGCTGAAATCAGTCCACACAATAACACCATCTTGATCAAATCCATATTCTCGTTCACCGAATGTTGCTCGCTTATCCAATTTATTCTGTACTTTCTTTAAAAGAAATTTCTGATAAGCAATCATTCCTACTGCAGCAAACCATAGAAAAAAGGCAGCGCTTACGATTCCCAAAATTTTAGATTCCGTGGTTTGTCGGAGAAAAAATGTACAATACAGCAACGCAATTGCCAAAATAGCCATCACGATTCTGAAGAAATTTTGTATTCCACGACTTACAGAATGCTTTAGTTGCATTTCAATTAACGCATCACATTCTTTTTGCGATATGTCTATCTTATATCGAATCAATCTCTTATCCTCCTTATAATCATCTTTTAATCATCTTTGTGGCTTCACGCCCCCTGCATCTTCTCAATTAGCCCCGCGGCTTCCCTGACGGTCGCCACCGGAATGCACTTCATCCCTTCTGGGATGGTGATATCCTTCGCACTGATCTTTGGAAGAATACAGCAGGTAAAACCAAGTCTTGCAGCTTCGTTGATTCGCTGCTGCACCATACTTACACCACGAATCTCTCCTGCCAGTCCGACTTCTCCAAAAATAACAGTGTGCGCATCAATCACGCGATCACGAAAGCTTCCTGCAATTGCCATGACGACTGCCAAATCCAGCGCAGGTTCACTAATCTTTATTCCTCCTGTGACATTTACATACGCATCACATGAAGACAGTGCCATACCCATTCGTTTTTCCAAAACAGCAATCAATAAATTTACACGATTTCCATCCATTCCGGCACTCGTACGTCTTGGCAATCCAAAGCTTGTCCGGCAGACTAGTGCCTGCACCTCAAGCATAATTGGGCGCGTTCCTTCCATAAGACAGGCCGTGACCGTTCCACTGCTGTCGAGGCTTCTTCCTTCAAGCAGGTAAGCAGAGGGATTTGCAACTTCCTTTAAGCCTGACTGTACCATTTCAAATACACCCATCTCATTTGTCGCACCAAAACGATTCTTTACTGCACGAAGAATACGGTACATTGCACTGCGGTCTCCCTCAAAATAAAGTACTGTATCAACCATATGCTCAAGCACTCTCGGACCTGCAACTACACCTTCCTTTGTCACATGACCGACAAGAAAAATCGTGATATTTCTGCCCTTTGCAATCTGCATAAGCGTATTAGTACATTCCCTTACCTGACCAACACTTCCCGGCGCTGATGAGATATCTTCGCGATACATAGTCTGAATAGAATCAATCACTACCACCTGCGGCATTTCCTTTGTGATCGTATTATCAATTTTTTCAAGATTTGTCTCCGATAGCAGCAATAACTCACCCGAAAAACCGCCAAGACGATCTGCACGCATCTTTACCTGACGGGCAGATTCCTCACCTGACACATACAGTACCTTTTTGCCAGATACAGCAAGATTTCGGCATACCTGCAAAAGAAGCGTTGACTTTCCAATACCAGGATCACCGCCAACAAGAATTAAAGAACCTGTAACAAGACCACCGCCCAAAACACGATCCAGCTCATGGAGCCCTGTACTGCTTCTGTCTTCCTCATCTGTACTTATTTCTTCAAGACGAAGCGGCTTTGATGCTTCTAGTCCCTGCTTTTTCGCGCCGCCTGATTTTGTTGTGGCAAAACTTCCTGCCGTAGGCTCTTCAACAAAAGTATTCCACTGGCGACATCCCGGACACTGCCCCATCCATTTTGCGGACTCATATCCGCATTCTTTGCAAAAAAAAGCGGTTTGTTTTGCCTTCATCATTCCTCCTAAAAAAAGAGGACAGGGATCTGGCCTCAAGCAGCCACAAATCCCGTCCCCATGATTTGCCATATTGGGCTATGTATGAACTATATGAGCGAGTTCATTATTTCTTGCAAATCTGAACCTTCTTTACACATCCCGGCTCAAGCTCAAGTGAGATTACGATCTTTCCGGAAAGGTTAGTCTCATAATTTTCAATTACGGCATCATCCACACTTACCTGATACTCAGTGTCATCCTCTACTGCAACGATGATCTGTGTATCCTGGAAACCATTTACGATAAAGGACAATGTATCCTCAGTCTCCTTATAATCGGTAACTACGGTTCCCGGTGTTGACTCATAGGCAAATGTCTCGTTTTTCTCTAATCTGGTGATATCATGGAAAGTCTTTACCTTATATACATCTCCGTCAAATACATAATCCGAAACCTTACCTTTTGTCGGAAGATCATAATTTCCAAAGCTTAATGTATTGTCTTCCTCAGTGCGGATTAATTCCTTAATTCCTGCCATTACTGTTTCCTCCTGATTTTTGCTGCTGCATTGCATCGTATACTATTTGCGGCCCACCCCACAGGCGAACCGCCTATCGCTATTTCAGTATAGCATATCAAATTTGATTTTCCAACCAAAAATTAAACTTTATTCAGCCTTTTTTACAGGCGTTTTTCTTTTATGGCGCACAGAAAATTTCAGTCCATTCTCACCCTTTTCAACTGTTACGCTGTCACCGCGCTCTATACGTCCCTCTAGTATTTCCTCTGCCATTGAGTCCTCAAGGTATGTCTGGAGAGCTCTTCTAAGCGGACGTGCACCATATTTTTCATCAAAGCCCTTGTCAATCAGATAGTCCTGTGCTTCATCTGTCACCTTAAGCTTGAGTTCCATGTTTTCCATTACTCTTGATGTGACTGAACGAAGCATGATATCAAGAATAGCTTTCATATCCTCCTTATACAGCGGATGGAATACAATGATCTCATCAATACGATTTAAAAATTCCGGTTTGAAGCTTTGCTTAACATCCTCCATAACCTTTGCCTTCATCTGCTCGTAGTTTGCCTTTGCATCAGATGATGCACCGAATCCTAAACGCTTTGGTGACATAATATTGGCAGCACCGCAGTTAGAGGTCATGATGATCACTGTATTTTTGAAGCTGACTTTTCTGCCATGCGCATCTGTAATCTGTCCATCATCAAGCACCTGAAGCAGAATGTTAAATACATCTGGATGTGCTTTTTCAATCTCATCAAAAAGAAGTACACTGTATGGATTGCGGCGAATACGCTCTGAGAGCTGACCACCCTCTTCGTATCCTACATATCCTGGCGGTGAACCAATGAGCTTGCTGACGCTGTGCTTTTCCATATATTCGGACATATCAACACGTATAATTGCATTTTCTGTTCCAAACATTGCCTGAGCAAGTGCCTTTGACAGCTCTGTTTTTCCAACACCTGTTGGACCTAAAAACAAGAAAGAACCGATTGGACGCTTTGGATCCTTTAAGCCGACACGTCCTCTGCGAATTGCCTTAGAAATAGCAGTTACAGCTTCCTGCTGTCCGACAACGCGTTCATGAAGCACATTTTCAAGATTCATCAAACGCTTTGCCTCACCCTCTTCGAGTGAGCGAACCGGAATCTTTGTCCAGGTAGAAACAACATCTGCAATCTCATGCTCTGTTACCTGTAAGCGCGTATTTTCCTTTTCCTGCTCCCACTTTTCCATCAGACGATTGATCTGTGCCTGTTTTCTATCCTGTTTTTTCTTGATCTCTCCAGCTTTCTCGAATGCTTCTTCCTGAATTGCACTTTCCTTTTCCTGATTTAAGCTTTCAATATCTTTTTTAAGTTTTGATACTGCCTCTGGCGCAACAAATGCTGCTAATCGAACCTTAGAAGCGGCCTCATCGACAAGATCAATCGCCTTATCCGGCAAGAAACGATCATTGATGTAGCGTGATGAAAGCTTAACAGCCGCCTCTAATGCTGCATCTGTAATCTTAACTCTGTGATGCTCCTCGTAAACATGGCGTAGACCCTTCAAAATAGCAACTGTCTCATCCTCAGAAGGCTCCTCTACCATAACAGGCTGAAATCTTCTCTCAAGAGCAGCATCCTTTTCGATGTGCTTTCTGTACTCATCAATAGTAGTTGCTCCGACAATCTGAAGCTCACCTCTTGCAAGGCATGGCTTTAAAATATTAGAAGCATTCATAGCTCCATCTGCGCCGCCTGCATCAACTAATGTATGGAGCTCATCAATAAATAGAAGTGTCTGACCATCGTTTCGCACTTCATTGATCACATTTTTCATGCGCTCTTCAAACTCACCGCGATACTTTGAGCCGGCTACCATGCCAGCCATATCGAGTGTCACCACACGTTTTCCAGAAATAGTATCTGGCACATTTCCCTCATAGATACGGCTTGCCAGACCTTCTGCAATCGCAGTTTTTCCAACACCAGGTTCACCGATCAGACAAGGATTATTTTTTGTACGTCTGCTTAAAATCTGGATCACACGATTAATCTCCTGCTCACGGCCGATAACCGGGTCAATCCTTCCTTCTTTAGCAAGCTCTGTCAGATCTGTACTATACTGATCAAGAAGCGGTGTTTTACTTTCTGCATTTCTTGTATACTGAAGTGATTCCACATCTTCCCTTGCCGCTGCCACATCGCCATCCTTTGCAGATACAAGCTCTATATAAAGCTGACGAATATTTACTTTCATTGTATTCAAAAGCTTTGTTCCGGCACAGTCGAAGCTTTTGAGCATTGAGATTAAAATATGCTCTGTTCCAACCAGACTGGAATGAAAGCGCTTTGCCTCTAAGTAGCTACTTTGGATTACGCGGTATGCTTCCGGTGAAAATCCATCTGGTTCACGCACACTGACGGAACCCGTCGGTGTAATGAGCGATGAAATCAATTCCTCAAGACGCTCCTCTGTAACGCCCTGTTCCTGCAAAAGCTTACTTGCCACGCTGTCCGAAACACGCACAAGGCCAAGAAGAAGGTGCTCAGTTCCGATATAATTTTGCTCTAGCTGCGCAGCGGCTTTCTTTGCCTCACCTATAACTTCCTGTGCCCGATTTGTAAATCGTTCAAACATAAGTGTTTTTCCTCCATATGTGATGAGTTACGGCTGCACAAGCTCTGGCAGACAGCTTCTAAGATAATCTGCACGCAGCTGATTTTGCTTTGATACACCTGTCGTCTTATTTTGTGCTGTCAGATTTGCCTCCTGCATTCCCATCATAATTTCATAAAAATTGCAATATTCCTTGAATCTAATAATTTGTTTTTCCTGTCCCCAGCGAAGCTGTGATACAAGATGCATGCCCATCTTCAATGTCATGAGCTTTGAATAACGAATCGTACCATATGCCTTATAGCAGATATCCTCCACCTCAAGCCTATGCTGTTCAATGGAATTATCGCGAAGTGTTCGCTCCTGACTGGCAAGCTGACCGCCTACTTTATCAAGAAGCTCTAAAATTTCCTCCTCGCTTGTTCCAAGTGTCTTTTCATTGTACAGCACATACATATTTCCATTTAACTGTCTGTCACTTGAAAAAGCTGGCTTTAATTTTAATCCAAAACGCCCAATCTCGTCAACCATATCATCAAAACGGCTGACAGAATCAAGAAGTGCCAGATGAAGCACAAGATATGCTCTCATGCCAGTTCCTATATTAGTAGGATATGTCGTAAGATAACCAACCTGATCATCAAACGCATATGGATACAGCTCATTTATATAATCATCGATCTTATCCATCTCCTTCCATGACTGGCGAAGCTGTGAACCTGCATGACTTATCTGCATCCGAAGGTGATCCTCACAATTGATTGTCAGACTCACGGCATCATCTGCTGAACAAATAAGTCCTGCATATCCTGGCTCCTTTGCTGCACGGCGGCTAATCATGCGCCGTTCACGAAGGGCATTTCTTTTTGTCTGCGTCATCGTTAAAAGATCCCATGTCTGGTAACTTCTTCCATCAAGGCTGCCGATTCCACAAAGCTTTTCTTCAAGCTCCTTCGTCAACCTTTTTGCATCCTCTTCCTCTAATTTCCACGGAAATTTGTAATCACGCAGGTTGCGAAGCAGACGGATTCTGCTTGCAACGATTACATCATTTTCCGCATCCTTCTCCTCATACCACTTCATCACCGGCCTGAATCCTTTCCTTAATCTTTTTGATCTCATCGCGGTAGTAGGCTGCCTTTTCGTAATCTTCCTCCAAAACAGCTTCCTTTTGCTTTGCCTGACAAATCTCAAGCTGCTCCTGCAAACTCTGACGCTTCTTGGCATCAGCTACCATATCTGCATGAATCTTTTTATCACCCAAAAAGCGCGGTTTCTTTCCGGTATGGGAATTATTTCCCTGTATCTTTTTAATGCTGTTATTTATTAAAAGCCCGAATGTATTGTAACAGTCCGCACAGCCAAAGCGTCCGTCCTGAACAAATTCTTTGTATGTCATCCCACAAGTCGGACAGGACAGCTTAGATGCGTCCTCCTCCTCGCTGCGTCTGGAATCGCTGATTCCAAGGATTCCTGACAAAAGTTTTGCAAATGGGCTTGAAGAATCCATAAGGATTCCGCCCAGATCAGACTGAGATGCACATTCACTGCACAAGTTGCGCTCCGTCACAGTCCCGTTTACTACTTCCCGGATGACAATGCTGGCTTCCCTCATCCTGCATTGCTCACAAAGCATAGTTATTCCTCCTCACAAAAATAACTGTTTTCGTCCAAAACAAATTTAATTTTGAACATCTGACAAATGTTTGTTGTAAATCTCATCCACCAGCTCGTGGATCTCTTCTTTTGATATATGCATGCAGCCTGCCTTCGCCAGTGTAACAGACAATTCTCTTCGAATTTCTTCGATTGCCTCAATTTTATCAACATCTACACTGACAATAGCACCTCTTCTGCGATCTAACTTTACATAACCTGCCTGTCTGAGTACTGTGTATGCTTTATTGACAGTGTGCATATTTATGCCGATCTCATCTGCCATATTTCGTATGGAAGGCAGCTGATCTCCATCACAGATCTGCCGCTTTGCGATACCCATAATAATCTGGTTAGTAATCTGCATATAAATTGCTTCATCACTGTTAAAATCTATCTTTATTATCATCTAATCACCTGTCCTCGTCCTGGCCATCATCCAGTCCGGCTAACCAACGATCCAGCTCGGCCTCTTGTTCTTCATCATAATCGCCGTAATCGTCTTCATCATCTGTATAGCCTTCGTCATAATCAAAGTCCTCTGGCTCTTCGTCATGCACTTTTGGTCCTCGTGTATTCTGCGTTTTTTTCTTCTCAAGCAGCTCATCAACCTGCTTTAAGAGAATATCCTGCTGCGTCTGGGCAAGCTCCCACTGTTTTTCCTGTTCTTTTCTGCGGGCCTTGCGCTCATTTCTTTCCTTTTTGTAGCGCCGTTTTGCCGCTGCTCTTCTAATAAAGACTGCAATCCACAAAACAACTGCCAGTGCACCGCATCCTAGCACGCCATATGTGACATATTGAAGATTTCCTGAGGTAACAGTTTCTGCAAAAGTCTTAAACTCATTAACAGTGTTTGAGAGAAGCTCATTTTCATCACCCGGCTTAGCCACTGACTCAGAAACACTTTGAGCTGCCCGATTTGTCTGTGACTGGGAATCACTTTGCGATGTCTGCTCTTTTTGCTCTCCCACCTGCACATGAATGTAGTAATGTCCGATGTTGCCATCCTTATCGGTAACAGTAACAACAATCTCGTTTTTTCCTTTCACAAGATTCGTATTTCCGCTTACCGTATAAAAGCTGTTCTCATCGCTTGTAACGCCTTTTACCAAAATCTTCGTCACATCCTCTGCAACCGTTACATTGTAATCAGTTACATCCGGCTCAAAACGGATAGTACCTTCGCTTAATGTCAGCGACTGCAGCTGCACTCCTTCATTCGCAGATGTTCTTTCAAGTGTCGCTGCTTCCTTATTAATTATCATATTCATTCCCCACACCTCGTTGTTCTAAACCTTTGTAGGCATCTGTTATAGACAGAATAGCACACCTTTGTAAAAAAAGCAACATTAATTTCCTCCTTCCTGTGTTCCATGTCCGTTTGGATCGACCGGATACGCCTCATGGCCTATCGCATCATACCAACCCACAATACGATCTTTAAAATCAGGATGCGGATATAGGCCTGTATCCAAAATGGCTACCGTTACGCCTTTTCCTGTATAAGAAAGTGATTCTTTGCATACGCCGCCTGTTGGCACAATAATCTGTTCTTTTTCAATCTGTCGCTCCTCACATGTTAAATTGGCATAGCGCCCCCGTTTTTTCTGAAGACACTCACAATCCACCTCATAAACTGCATTCTTCTCTATAATAAGCATATGTCGCTCCTTCTTGTCATCTGCTTACTATAACTTATGTACTAACAAACATGTTGTCCGCATATACTCCATTAAAGAAAAAAGAAAATCGAAGAGGTGCCTTATGCAGCAAAAGCGCCACATTCAGATTTTAAAAGCCTCTTTGCCGTACATGCACTCGCCGCTTCGTGAAGCCTGCCGTATCTGTGTACGCATGTTTGAGCTTCAGCAGGCAATGCACAGGCTTGATGAGGAAGAAGAATCTCTTGAGGCCTGCAGTAAGGATGACCAGGATCCGCTCACAGGCTTATCTCAGTCAATCCGCGAATACTGCACGCCTAAGGAGCTTGAAACGCTTGACATGGTAACAAATCTTGCCCAGATGGCACGACTTTATCGCGAATATGAATCAGAAGGAGGCGCCAAGCACAATGACAACACCATTTGACAATATGTCACCTGAAAAAGCTCAGTTTATTAAACAAATCGTCAGTGAAGCTTCTGGCAAAAGTCAAAACGAGCTGTTTCCATTTCTTCTTGGCATTAATCGCCAAATCGCTGGAAAGCATATGAGTTTTAGCGATGAAGAGACAGATGCACTAGTATCACAGCTGACAAAAAACCTTTCTCCAAAGGAGAAAAAAAGAGTGGAGCTTTTGCACCAACTTTCCAAAATGCTGGCGAAGCAAAGCAAAAAGACACCACCTCCTCAATCTAATACTTGATATATACGCATACAAAAAGAGGCAGGAATATTTGCGTCATTCCTGTCTCTTATTTTTTTTATACAGCGATATTTTTATTTTTCGTCTTTATTTTTATCCGGATCTGCAAAGCCATTATCTGAATCTTTTGAATCAAACATATCTGCCCGTTTCGCTTTCTCTAATGTTTCCTCAGAACTATTTGATGCTCCATTTGAGTCTTCATTTTTTTGCGCATTCTTCTTACGGCGAAGTGCAATAAATACACACAGCCATATGCCAATAATTATGATAGCAGCAATCAGTACAATACGAAGTGTATACGGATCATTTTTTAACTGGTCAATAATCTTTTCAACTGTATTCTGGCTGTCAGCTTCAGGTGCAGATGCATTCTGACTGGAAGCACTCTGGCTCAAAGCCCCATCTGTTTCTTTCTCACTTGACGCCGCCTCAGAAACGGTTTCATTCTTGGAGGCTTCATTTGAGGAAGATTCACTCTCTGAAACAGCTTCTTCTGATTCATTTTCAGCAGCCTCAGATAATGACTCCTCTGACATACTGCTTTCAGCTTCTTTTGATGCTTCTTCAGAGGCATTCTCCGACTCTTCTTCTGACGATTCGTCCTCTTTAGAAGCAATTTCATCTTCCATTGTCAGATAATCAGTCTTAATATAGCCTTCCTGACCATCTGCCTCGACACGGCACCAGCTTGCATGATAACCTGTCACAGTAACCTCAGTGTCTGCATCCAGCAATGTAACTGACGGACTGTACTGTGTCGGTCTCTCTCTTAAATAAACGGAACTAGTTGTAGTTGCCTTTGTATTAGTATCCTCGAAGGTATAGCCAGTTGCGTACTCGCCCTCCTTCATATTCTCAAGCAGATAATCGAGCAATTTAGCATATGCCTGAAGGTGCTCATATGCACGCGTTCCAAACGTATTCTCAATAAATGTCAGATTATCATACTCAGCCTTATGCATAATAGTACCGCCATTAACGGCCGAATTGCTTGTCTGATAGAAATTTGTGTACGGCTCACCATTCCAGTTTGAAGCTTCGCAATAGATATAAGGAATACCTACATTAGCAAATGGCATCTGATCACTCGCTGTTGCTTTTGTAGGTGTCGGGAAACTGTCGTTTACATCTGGATGGAAAGACATATCAAGACCAAGAAGATCTGCTGCTGACTGTGCCTGATAAACAGCCCAGTCCTGAACAATGCTTCCACTGTCATCCACTGTACCTCCATAGAGATACATATTGTCGCCAGCTGCAATCGTATCAATATTTATCATACATGCAATGCGGTCGCGCTCTTCCTGACTAAGATTATCTACATAATACTGACTGCCAAGACAACCCGGCTCCTCTGCTGAAAATAGGATGAAGCGAATAGTATACGGAGATTCTTTTGTGCTGTAGATACTTGCAAGCTCTAACAGTACGCCGACTCCCGATGCATTATCATCAGTACCAAAAGTCTGCTCCACACAGTCATAATGCGCACCGACTACAATAACACGATCACTTGCTCCCTGTTTTGAAAAAATAAGATTTTCTCCATAGCATGGTGTCACACCATCAGCTGATGTCATGGTAAACGGCTGTGCCATATACTCATAGCCCATCGTAACAATCTGTGCCTTTAACCATTCCTCAGCTCCTGACAGCATTCCGTTTGATGAATTGACCTGACGATATGGATAATTAGACTGCAGCTGCTTCATGAACGAATATGCATTATCGCCATACTCAGCACGAACAGTCTGTGGAAGTGAAGCTGCACACATACCAATTATCAGACACAATGACAAAACTGTTGCTTTTATCCTTTTGCAAATCTTCATAGAAACCTCTTTTCCGAAATCTGGTAAATACTCAGAACCATGCAAAATTGCATTCTGCGTATAGATCTGAAAATCACAATACTCGTTTCAAAAATTGTCAAAGCCGCAGCACTGCCGCATTATGCGACTGTATGCTGCGGCTTTATTTCACATTATTTCATAACGATGTTGATAATTCTTCCTGGAACATAAATCTCTTTGATAATATTTCCAGTCAGCTTATCCTTGATTACTTCTTTTCCTGCTGCAATAGCAGTATCCTTATCACAATCTCTTGCGATAGAAACAGTACCCTTTGTCTTTCCGTTAATCTGAACGGCAATCTCTACTGTATTCTCAACAGTCTTTGCCTCATCATACTCTGGCCAAGCCTGCTGATACAGACGTCCTCCAAAACCGCAGTCTGCCCACATTTCTTCTGTGATGTGAGGTGCTACTGGATTTAACAGAATTAAGAATGTCTTTAACTCGCCCTTTGTGATGCTGCCCTTCTTGTAGAAATCATTTAAAAGTGCCATCATTGCAGCGATTGCTGTGTTATACTTTAAGGTCTCAAAGTCTGAGGAAACCTTCTTCATAGTCTGATGCATCTTAGTTTCCATATCCTTAGAGAAACCTCCCTCATCAGTCAGCATATCCTGCAGCTTCCATACACGCTCTAAGAAACGACGGCATCCCTTTACACCCTCATTGCTCCAGCTTGCTGCAAGCTCAAATGCACCGATAAACATCTCATAAGTACGAAGTGTATCTGCACCAAACTCGTTTACAATATCATCCGGGTTGATAACATTTCCACGTGACTTAGACATCTTCTCACCGTTCTCACCAAGAATCATTCCGTGAGAAGTTCTCTTCTGATACGGTTCCGGACACGGAACAACACCCTGATCATACAGAAAACGATGCCAGAAACGAGAATACAGAAGATGAAGTGTAGTATGCTCCATACCGCCATTGTACCAGTCTACCGGCAGCCAATACTTCATAGCTTCCTTGCTTGCCAGTGCATCGTTATTGTGCGGATCAGTATAGCGTAAGAAATACCATGATGAACCTGCCCACTGAGGCATAGTATCAGTCTCTCTCTTTGCCGGACCGCCGCAGCACGGACATGTTGTATTAACCCAATCAGTCATAGCAGCTAATGGAGATTCACCATTATCAGTCGGCATATAGCTTTCTACATCTGGAAGCTCCAGCGGCAGATCGTCCTCTGATAACGGAACATATCCACACTTTTCGCACTTTACGATTGGGATCGGCTCACCCCAATAACGCTGTCTTGAGAATACCCAGTCTCTTAACTTATAGTTTTTCTTTGGTGTACCAATCTTATTCTCTTCAAGATACTCAATGATCTTCTTCTTTGCATCAGCAACCTCAAGTCCATCAAGGAATCCTGAGTTTACAAGTGTTCCTGTCTGAACATCAGTAAATGCAGCATTCTGAACATCTCCGCCTGCTACAACCTCAACGATTGGAAGGTTAAACTTCTTTGCAAATGCCCAGTCTCTCTCATCATGAGCCGGAACTGCCATTATTGCACCAGTACCATAGCTCATCAGTACATAATCAGAAACCCAGATCGGGATTTCTTTTTTATTTACCGGATTAACTGCCTTTAAGCCCTTGATCTCAACACCGGTCTTATCCTTTGCCAGCTCAGAACGCTCGAAGTCAGACTTCTTTGCTGCTTCCTCACGGTATGCAACAATCTCATCCCAGTTGGAAATCTGATCCTTATACTTATCAAGATATGGATGCTCCGGTGATACTACCATGTATGTTACACCAAATAAAGTATCCGGGCGTGTTGTATAGATGCGAAGCTTATCATCTGCACCAGCGATTGAGAAATCAACCTCTGCACCATTTGAACGGCCAATCCAGTTTCTCTGAGAAACCTTTACCTTCTCAACATAATCAACGCTGTCAAGACCATCGATCAGCTTATCTGCATATTCGGTAATCTTTAACATCCACTGGCTCTTCATCTTACGAACAACAGGGCTTCCGCAGCGCTCACATACACCGTTTACAACCTCCTCGTTTGCAAGACCTACCTTACAGGAAGTACACCAGTTAACAGGCATCTCTGACTTATATGCTAAGCCTGCTTTGTACAGCTTTAAGAAGATCCACTGTGTCCAGTGATAGTAATTCGGATCAGTTGTGTTAATCTCTCTGTCCCAATCGAAGGAATAACCTAAAGACTGCAGCTGATTTTTGAAACGAGCTACATTATTCTTTGTAACGATCTTCGGGTGAATATGATTCTTAATTGCGTAGTTTTCTGTTGGAAGACCAAATGCATCCCATCCCATTGGATACAGTACATTGTAGCCCTGTAATCTTCTCTTTCTGGCAACAATATCAAGTGCTGTGTATGGACGCGGATGACCTACATGAAGTCCCTGTCCTGACGGATATGGGAACTCAACCAGCGCATAATACTTTGGCTTGGTGTAGTCATCTGTTGCGGCAAATGCCTTCTCATCCATCCAGACCTTCTGCCATTTTGATTCAATTTCTTTTGGATCGTAATTCTTGTTCATTGTGTTTTGTGTTTCCTTTCCGGGTCTCTTCTTATGAAAAAAAAGAGCCCTTTCTTTCTCTTTGTATAGAGACGAAAAGACTTCGCGGTACCACTCTATTTCAAGGCAGCCATCTGCCTTGCCCTCGATCTTCTATAACGGGAATACCCGCCGCCAACTACTCCGTCTTTATATAATGACGTTTCCCTGCCGGTGCTCTAAGGTCAGTTCGGCAGTTATAAGCTGCTGCCTTTCACCTACCGGCAGCTCTCTGAAGCTCTCCCCTGCTTACTATTCCTTGTCATTGCATTTTTTTCACTTTTTTACAATACCATAGAAAAAGGGGGCTTGTCAACCCCCTCTTTCTTTCAAAACTCTTAATGTTAGATTGTTGGTTACTGCTCTTCTTTTTCAGCTGCCTCAATAATCTTCTTCTGGACATCCTGAGGTGCCTGCTCGTATCTTGCAAACTCGTAGGAGAACTCGCCCATACCACCTGACATTGCACGAAGATCGGTGGAGTAACCATACATCTCTGCCATTGGCACATCTGCTGTTACCATCTGCTTGCCGCCTGCTACGTGATCCATGCCAAGTACTCTGCCGCGGCGCTTATTTAAGTCACCCATAACATCACCGACAAGTTCATCCGGAACGGTGATAGAAACTGATACGATTGGCTCTAAGATCGTTGGATTTGCCTCTGCAAAGCCCTTCTTGTAAGCAAGAATTGCAGCCATCTTGAATGCAAGCTCTGAAGAGTCTACCGGATGATAAGAACCATCAACAAGTGTTGCTTTTAAGCCAACTACTGGATAACCTGCGAGTGTACCCTTTAATACAGACTCCTGAATACCCTTTTCAACTGCCGGGAAGTAGTTCTTCGGAACAGCGCCTCCTACTACCTTCTCTTCGAATACATATGGTGTATCAAGATCACCTGATGGCTCAAATACCATATGAACATCGCCGTACTGTCCGCTTCCGCCTGTCTGCTTCTTATACTTACCCTGTACCTGAACTTTCTTTCTAAGTGTCTCGCGGTATGCTACCTTCGGGCGATACAGCTCGATCTCAACCTTATAACGATTCAGAATACGGCTTGCAACAACATCAAGCTGCTGATCACCGATGCCATAAATCAGTGTCTGGTGATTTTCTACATCGTTCTCAAGACGAAGTGTCTGATCTTCCTCTACCATACGTGCAAGTGCACCATTGATCTTATCTTCATCTGACTTATTCTTTGCACGGTATGCCTTGCATGTATATGGCTTACTTACCTGCGGTCCATCATAAATAAGTGTTGCACCCTTTGTAGAAATGGTATCACCTGTGGAGATCTTTTCGATCTTTGCCAGTGCACCAATATCTCCTGCGCGAAGCTCTGGAACCTCAATGGTTTCTTTGCCGCGAAGCAAATACAGCTTAGACGCACGATCTTCTGTTCCCTTATTTACATTATAAATGCCATCACCGGCCTTTAATGTACCTGTTACAACTTTAATTAAGGAATACTTTCCGATAAACGGATCTACTACAGTCTTAAATACCTTTGCAGACAGATGCTTGTTCTGATCACACTTTACCATTACAAGCTCTCCAGTAGATGTTTCCTTTCCATGGTTTATTGTATATTCAGGTGATGGGAAATATTTCTTAATTACGTTCATCAGCATACTGGTACCCTGATTATGAATACCTGATCCAACTAATACAGGAACGATCTGACAGTCCATAACGTGAGTTCTAAGTGCAGTAGAAACTTCCTCATAAGTAAACTCTTCACCTGCAAAATAACGCTCCATCAGCTCCTCGCTTGTATCAGCAACAGCCTCAACAAGTGCATCACGGCTGATGTTTAAGTGCTTATCCATATAATCAGGAATATCGCACTCTTCATATTCACTTGTATCATTGATAAAACGGCGGCCCTTCATCTTTACAACATTTACAAAGCCGACGAACTTTTCATTCTCACGGATCGGCACATGGAACGGTGCTACCTTACGTCCAAAACGATCATTTAACTCAAGAACGATCTTGCGATAGCTGGCCTGATCATCATCCATGCCCGTTACAAAAAACAGTCTCGGCAGCTTATACTTTTCGCAAAGCTCCCATGCCTTTAATGTACCAACCTCTACGCCAGATTTGCCGTTGATCACGATAACAGCGGCACCTGCTGCGTGGCAAGCCTCCTCTACTTCTCCTACGAAGTCAAAATATCCAGGTGTATCTAAGAAATTGATCTTGATGTCCTCGAACTCGACCGGAACTACGCTGGTCGAAATGGAAAACTGACGCTTCTGCTCTTCCTTATCATAATCGCTGATGGTGTTTCCGTCCGTCACCTTTCCCATCCTAGCTGTAATACCGGTCTGGTAGGCAATAGCCTCAACAAGTGTTGTCTTACCACATCCGCCATGTCCCATTACTACAACGTTGCGGATGTTTCCAGTTTCATAAACCTTCATAAGTCACGTCCTCCAATCTTTCTTTGCTTTCCAAGTTTATTTTGTCTCTTTTGCAGTATACAATTTCGAGACCTCTTGAAATCTGATAGATATATTATATAAAATATTTCAAATAATTGCAACTATTTTTTCACATTTTTGATATGGTTTTTATTACAATTCATGTTACGCAAGCCATTCGCCTTCGGGCTTTTCTGTAAATATTGGCTTATCCGTGAACCGTAATCTTTTCGCACTTTAAAGTGAAAAAGCTTGACTTTCCCCTCCACTTTCGCTACAATACGTTCAGATACTCTGGTTTTCCTATACTAACGGAGCACGGAAAGGCAAACTTATGAAGCTTAAGACAATAGGATTTATCGGGCTTGGACTGATTGGCGGTTCAATCGCCCGCAGAATAAAACAGGTTCACCCTGATACCATAATTATGGCTTATATGAGAACACGCAGCACGCTTGAAGAAGCAAAGGCTGACGGCATTGTTGACATAATTTTAGATGGTGTAGATGAGACACTTCGCACATGTGACATGATCATCCTTTGCACTCCCGTTTCTTTTAATGAATCATATTTAAAGGCTATTCGGCCATTCATAAAGCCAGGCTGCATTGTGACTGATGTTGGCAGCACAAAAACAGCTATTCACGAGACGGTAATCGCACTTGACATGGAGGACTGCTTTGTCGGCGGACATCCAATGGCAGGCTCTGAGCGCACTGGATATGCATGCTCAAAGGCTTCTCTACTTGAGAATGCCTACTATGTGATTACACCAACTGCCAAGACCACACAGGATAAGCTTGAAACAATGATTCAATTTGCAGCTGACCAGGCAGCAATTCCGCTTGTACTCGACTACAAAAACCACGACTATGCAGTCGCTGCAATCAGTCATGTGCCACATGTCATTGCGTCTTCTCTTGTCAATCTTGTCGCCAAATCTGATTTTCCAGATGGCACGATGAAAAAGATTGCTGCCGGCGGTTTTAAAGATATCACAAGAATTGCCTCCTCCTCACCTGTGATGTGGGAGCAAATTTTATTCACGAACAAAGACAATATTATTTCCTTATTAGAAGACTACAAAAGGGCGATTGATCAGACAATCACCGATCTAAAAACAGATAATCATAAAGATATCTATGATATTTTTGAAAGCTCCGGTGCTTACCGAAGCTCCATCAGTGACAATCGCGGCAGTGCTACAATGAATCCAGAATATGCCATCTTCTGCGATATTCCAGATCAGCCAGGTGCCATCAGTGTGCTTGCATCCTTACTTGCTTTCGAGAATGTCAGCATCAAAAATATTGGCATCAACCATAACCGTGAACATATGGCTGGTACAATCAAAATTGAGTTCCATGATCAAGCTTCCTGCGAAAAAGCGACAGAATGCCTTGAGTACCACCATTATCCGGTTTATCAGAAAAAATAATAAGATATTCAGAAAGGATTTTTATGAAGATAGTAATTGTGGGTGGTGTCGCAGGCGGCGCGACAGCAGCAGCCCGTATCAGAAGATTAGATGAGCAGGCTCAGATTATCGTATTTGAGCGTTCCGGATATGTTTCCTATGCTAATTGCGGACTTCCATATTATATTGGAGATGTTATTACAGATCCCGAAGCTTTGACGCTGCAGACGCCAGAAAGCTTTTTTAAGCGTTTTCGTGTTACAATGAAGGTTCATCATGAGGTGACAGCCCTTCATCCAGAGAAAAAAACTGTTTCTGTAAAAAATCTAACTACAGGAGAGGTATTTGAGGAATCTTATGATAAATTGATTCTTTCTCCGGGTGCAAAGCCAACACAGCAAAAACTTCCAGGTATTGATATGGAAAAAGTATTCACTCTTCGCACTGTCGAAGATACTTTTCGTTTAAAAAAATATATTGAAACAAAAAAGCCCACGTCAGCTGTGTTGGCCGGCGGCGGCTTTATCGGACTTGAATTGGCTGAAAATCTAAAGGATCTTGGCATAGATGTAACAATCGTTCAGCGCCCAAAGCAGTTAATGAATCCATTTGATGCAGATATGGCATCATTTATTCATAATGAAATGAGAAAGCACGGCGTAAAGCTTCTTCTTGGACACACCGTAGAAGGATTCGAAGAAAAAGGTGAAACTATTCGTGTACTGCTTAAGGATGAGCAGCCGCTGCATGCTGATCTTGTTGCCCTTGCCATTGGCGTCACGCCAGATACACATCTTGCAAAGGAAGCTGGACTGCAGCTTGGTATTAAAGACAGCATTGTCGTCAATGACCGCATGGAAACATCAATTCCTGATATTTATGCAGCTGGCGATGCTGTTATGGTTAAACATTATGTCACAGGCCAGGATGCACTAATTTCTCTTGCAGGACCAGCAAATAAGCAGGGACGCATTATTGCAGACAATATCTGCGGCGGCGACAGTCACTACCTTGGAAGTCAGGGAAGCAGTGTCATTAAGGTATTCGATCTGACAGCTGCAACCACTGGTATTAACGAAACAAATGCACGCAAAGCCGGATTAGATGTTGATACAGTAATTCTTTCTCCAATGAACCACGCTGGCTATTATCCTGGCGGCAAGGTTATGACAATGAAAGTTGTTTTTGAAAAGAATACATATCGTTTGCTAGGCGCCCAAATTGTAGGCTACGAAGGTGTTGACAAACGAATTGACGTGTTGTCAACAGCCATTCATGCAAATCTTAAGGCAACTTCTCTACAGGACTTAGATTTAGCCTATGCACCGCCCTACTCTTCTGCAAAAGACCCTGTTAATATGGCAGGTTTTATGATTGATAATATTGCAAATGGAGTCTTAAAGCAGTGGCATTTAAGTGATCTTACATCAGTTTTACAGGATTCAAATGCAACACTTATTGATGTGCGTACTATTTCTGAATATGAACACAGTCATATTGAAGGCTTTAAAAATATTCCTGTTGATGAGCTCAGAGATCATTTATCAGAAATTGAAAAAGACAAGCCCGTATACGTAATATGCCAAAGTGGACTTCGAAGTTACATTGCGACACGTATATTGTCACAAAATGGCTATGATGCCTATAATTTTGCCGGAGGATTTCGTTTTTATGAAGCCGTAATGCATGACAGAAGCCTTGTCGAGAAAGAAACAGCTTGTGGAATGGATTTATAAGTTTCTTACTTGCCAGAGGGGACATTAATTCAATCACCGCAATGTCCCCCTGGTCTTAAAAGTTTGTCAATCAAGAGTTACTCTGTTTTTTTGAATTACTTTTCGCTTTTTTGATTTTTTGCCAAGCAATCGATCCATTCAAACAAATCTTTCAGATCATAGTCACCACTGTGCGGCAATCCCCATGGCAGGCAAAAATCGACCTGATATCCTTTATTTTGTAAAAGTGTTGCCAATATTACAGGGATCGCAAGAGACGTATCGCGATCAAAAGCGCCATGGCGGATTCTCCAATTCTTTGCGACATCGCAATTTCCATTTTCAATAAATGGAATTGGATTTAAAAGTTTAATTTTCTCCTCATCTGCCATCTCTGCCTTCACCTTTGAATGTTTCATTGAAAATTCGGTAAAATGGCGTGCAAATACGTTTTCATCCCCAAATTCCTCGTTCTCACAGCATTCAAGTGTCAGTGAATCAAACGCAGGCACCGGCTTCATGCGCGTGATTTTGGCAACATAGGAATCCATATCAATCGCAACTGCCTCTTCCCCTTGAAATGTTATGTAGTCTTGCTTTTCAATTTCACTGCCTGGCACAGCAAGTTTTTGTAACCGAGTCTGTGAATCAAGTGTTTTCTTTTCCTTTGTAGCCGATTTTAAGACAAAGTTCATCACATAGTCTTTAAAAGAGCCTTCTCCATTCTCATCCGATGTTAGTTTATTTCCAGTTTCATCCTGCAACTGTAATTGATTTACATAGGAAGGAAACGCAGCTTTCAATTTTTTTGACAGTAGTTTTTGCTCCTCATCAAGTTCGTCCAGAATAGCGATTTTCTTAACTCCCTGCGGTGTTTTTTCAAATTTTATCCTATGGCAAGTCGTCTCTTTTTCAAACAACCATTCATAGGCAGCATCTGCATTTTCAAGATTATGAATTGGACAATAACAGCTTGCTGCAAAAATATCATCTCTTGCCTTTGCCGCACCAATTGCCTTCAAATATGGCTCATATTCCTTTGCATTTCCAGTTGCGCCAGCGAGTGCTGACAGCGCACCACCTGCCGAGGTTCCATTTGTAATGATTTTTTCCACATCGCCAGGGACAAGATCCTTATTCCATCTTAAGTATCGAATTGCAGCCTTCATGTCTACAATCAATGCCGGAGCGCGTCCCGTAAGCATACCTTCTTTCGTGGACTTCTCATCATTCGTACCGCCCACAAAAAATTCGTTGGACTTTCGACCGGTATTTCGTCCCCGAATCCCAGCACACATCACCACATACCCATGATACAATGCCTCAAATGCGGTGTTTGGCTTATGGCCAAAATAATCTTCTCCCACCTGCATAGCTGGTCCTTCCATATAGCCACCAACCGTGTTTGGTGCAAAGATTGGTGCTGTATGCAATTGATAGCCATTGATTGACTCGCCTTGGTAGTAGACCTCTGGCACATAAAGATTCAATTTCTGTACTGCACTTACTGGATTCGCACAATATACAATGTTTTCAAATGCTCTGTAGATCACTTCTCTGCCATCTAATTCGCATCTTTTTATTTGATAGTTCTCTGGATTAAATTTTAAATCGTACATATTTTTTCCTTTCTTGACAAGAAATTTTTCTTTTATTAAAATGATATTATGATACCAGGGTCAAAAGCTCCAAAAGCCGTTCGTGCTTGCACGATTAGGTTT
>ERZ825896.1966-NODE-1966-length-21126-cov-3.756205_pt1 | contig 21126 bp, 16 predicted proteins | sample MGYA00519858_ERZ825896 | MGnify/ENA primary metagenome ERZ825896 (study PRJEB31778, sample SAMEA3449214) | human gut metagenome | biome: human gut; feature: human-associated habitat; material: faeces | place: United Kingdom | collected 2010/2012 ...
TTGCGCCCAGACCGGAACCGGCAAGACGGCGGCCTATACGCTGCCGCTGCTCAACCGGCTGCTACACGGGCTGCCCCGCCGCGCCCACAAAGGCGTGCTGCTGGTGCTGGCTGTGCCGCTGGTCGTTTACCCCACGGTGTTTGGCCAGGACGGAATTTTGGGCGATACGGCGTGGATGTTCCTCTACGATTACCTGCTGGCTGCCTACCTGCGCCGCTGGCCGGATACCCGCCTGTCCTGCCTGCTGACCCGCCCCGCCGCGGCGCTTGTCCTCGGCCTGGGCCTGCCGCTGGCCAACACCGCCATCCGCGCGGTGCTGGAATACCGGGGCGCGACCGACAGCAAGGCGTTCCAGTACATTGCCTACTACCGCACGGCGCTGGGCGCACTGCCCGGCCTGCTGGCGGCGCTGGCGCTGTTCCACTTCTTCAAAAATCTGGACCTCGGCAGCAACCGGTTCATCAACGGGCTGGCGGGCACGACGCTGGGCATTTACATCCTGCACCAGGTCCCCGTGCTGCGGGACTTTTTGTGGAACGGCATCTTCCATGCCCAGGCGCACCACGGCTCGGCGGCGTACACGCTGCTGGTCATCGTGCTGACTTTCGCGGGCTGCGCGGCCATCGACACGCTGCGTACCAGGTTTATCATGCAGCCCTTGCAGCGCAGCCGTGCGTTTACGGCTCTTTGCGCCAAAGGCGACGCGCTGGCCGCAGAAATCGAAAAACAGAGTGATTAAAAAAACCTCCTCTCGCTTATACTCTAGGTAAGCAAACGAGAGGAGGCTTTTTCTATGGAAGTGCACAGAGGCGAGGTTTTTTACGCCGACCTAAGCCCCGTCGTGGGCAGCGAGCAGGGCGGGATACGGCCGGTACTTATCATCCAGAATGAGATCGGCAACCGGCACAGCCCCACGGTGATCGCAGCGGCCATCACCAGCCGGCAGGATAAAAACCGCCTGCCTACGCATATCAGCGTGCGGGCCGACCGCTGCGGCCTGGCCAAGGACAGCATTATTTTGACCGAGCAGATCCGTACCCTGGATAAGCGCCGCCTGCGGGAGCGCGCGGGCCGCATCCCCGAGGATGACATGCGCCGCGTGGACGAAGCCCTGGGCGTATCCATGGGGCTGGAAAGCCAGAACACCCACCAGGACGGCGGTTATTTCTGAGGGTCGGCGGCATCTTCCTCCACACTGACGGGCACGCCGCGGTGCTCCACGGGCGTGGAGAACACGATTTGCGTGCGGGTGCGGCCAAACTGCTGCAAATGGTTGATGAACTGGTCCAGCTCCTGCGTGGTGGCAAACAGCACCTCGATCAGCATGCTGTAATCGCTGGTCACGCAGTTGCACTCCACCACATGGGGGCAGCTTTCAATGTAGGGGTAAAATTCCGGCTTGCGCTGGGGGTCCATGTCCAGGTTGATGAACGCCTTGACCATGTACCCCAGCATCGGCGCGGCCACCTGGGCCTGATAGCTCATGATCGCGCCGGAGCTTTCCAGCCGGGCCATGCGGGCCGACACCGCAGGGCTGGATAAAAATACACGGTCAGCAATTTCTTTCAGCGGTGCGCGGGCGTCCTTTTGCAGGATGTCCAAGATTTTTCGATCGATACGGTCCATAGCTTCCCCCTAAAAATACCCTCTAAAAAACAGACACGACCCCCACCAACGGCGCGTCATTGCACCGCAAGCAGGGGTCGCTTTACTATGTAAAGTATTCTAGCACACAAAACCGAAAAAGTAAAGTGCCGGCTGAAAAAAATAAAATGGGTGAGAGGATGCAACACTTTGGCCCCCTCTGCGAGGGTGACTCCCCACAGCGTGGGGAGATGTCGCATCGCGACAGAGGGGTCCGGCCGCGTAAGCGGTCCCGCGAAGCGGGTGGGGGAGAGACTATGCCAAGACTCTCTCCCTCCGGCGCTTCGCGCCACCTCCCTCCCAGAGGGAGGCTTTTAGCGGTTCCACTCCGGCATATCCGGGAACACATCCCTTGCACTGAACAACCGCTCGTTATAATACATCTCAAAATGGCAGTGGTTCCCGAAGGAGTTGCCGGTATTGCCCACATAGCCTATGACCTGCCCCTGCTCCACCACGTCGCCTACGTGCACCGCCTGGGCCGACATGTGGGCGTACAGCGTTTGGTACCCGTTGCCGTGGTCGATCTTCACGTAGTTGCCCCAGCTCCAATGGCGGGTACATTCCACCACGGTTCCGGCGTCGGCGGCGTAAATTTCGGTGCCGTAGGGTGCGGCAATGTCCACGGCACGGTGATAGTTGATTCCGGGAGTAAAGTTCGCCCAGCGGGAAATGTGCCGGTAGGCGGGCACGGGCCAGATGAAACTGCCGGTGCCCAGTTTGCCGATCATCCCGCTTTGCAGCCGGGTGCCCCGGCGGATGACCTCCGGCACCGGCTCGGCAGTGCGGGCTACATCCAGCACGCGGCTGTCCACCTCGGCGCCGTTTTCGTACACTACCTCATAAGTCACGGTCTCGCGGCCCGGCACGCCGGTCTGCACGGTCTCGCTTTTGCCAAAATCCAGCGTGTCATCTTCCATGATTTGGGTATCGTAGGCAAGCTCCTGCTCGTACCGCTCCCGGCGGCGGATCTGTACCCGCAGCAGCTCGCTGTCATTGGCCTGCAGGGCGGATACAACCTCGGTATAGGGGCTGACCGACCCGGTCAGGTAAATGCCGTCTGCCAGTGTCAACTCGTGGGCAAACACTACGCGGCTGTCGGCGTCGGCAGGGTCCATGTACGGACGGCGCACCGCGGCCAGCAGGGTGCGCAGGTGGTCGCCCTCGGTGGTCACAAAGCGCAGGGTGCCGTCCACGTAGACGGCGGTGCCCGCAGTGATTTCACTGCCGCTGGCCTGCAAAATGGCGTTGGCCACTTCGCCGGGGGGCATCGTGTTGGTGCTGACGGCCAGCGTAAAGGCCGGGTCCAGGTCCCAGTTGGGCACGTCGGCCCCTGCCGCTTCCAGAAGGGCGCGGGCGGTGTTCACGCGGGCCTGCACATCGGCACGGGCGGTGTCAAAGTCCTGCTCGCTGGCCACATAGCCCACCACGGTGCCATTTACTTCCACCCGCAGGGCAAAGGGCTGGCCAAGCCAGGTGCGCACCAGCCACGCAAAGGCCAGCGCTCCCGCCACCGGGACCACCAGCCCCAGCCATGCTTTGGGGCGGCGCAAGGCCTGCCGCAGCTGGATGCACCCCAGCGCGACGGGGCGCAGCACCGCTGTCAGCAGCGTACCCAGCACCCGGACAAACCAGCGGGTAAAGGCGGCCAGCCCGCGTGCAAGGCAGAGCAGCCGATACTCTACATAAAAGCCAAACCAATACAAAAAGTCGTTACTCATTGCGGTACGTAAGCCAGCGGGTTCACGCGGGCGCGGTTGACCCGCAGTTCCAGGTGCAGGTGATAGCCGCCGCCCCCGGTGCTATACACGTTGCCGGTGTTGCCCACATAGCCGATGACCTGCCCCTTGGTCACAGCGCTGCCCTGGCTGACGGCAATGCTGCTCAGGTGGGCGTACAGGCTGTCGTAGGTGTTGCCGTCGTCGGCCGTGCCGTGGCTGATCTGCACACAGTTGCCGTAGCTGTACACGGCGGCGGCCGCGCTCACGATGCCATCAGCAATGGCGTAGACCGGCGTGCCGCCCGGCGCGGCAAAGTCGGTGCCCCGGTGGGGGATGCCCCAGGGGTCGGCCTCGCCAAACTGGGTGGTGATGCGCCCGTAGCTGTCCAGCGGGCAGCGGAAGGCAAGGCTGGTCAGGTGCAGGTCGGCGGTGGTGTACTTGCTGCTTTGGGCGCGGGCGTAGGCGTCCAGATCCGCTGTGGCCTGCAGATAGGCTTTGCGGGCGGCCTCGGTCACTACAGCTTGGGCCTGTTCGGCGGCCTGCTGCTCAGTCAGAGCGGTGTTGGCGGCTTGTAAGGCGCTGCTCAGTTCGTTTTGTGTGGCTTCCAGGGCGGTCTGCTGGGCATCCAGCGCCGCACGGGCGGCCTCGGCTTCGTCAGCGGCGGCTTGGGCCTCGGCGCGGGCGGTGTCCAGGGCTTCGGCCTCGGCGTTCAACTGCGCCAGGGCGGCGCTGTTGTGGTCGGCCAGCTCCCGCAGGGTCTCGGCAAAGGTCAGCATCTCGTACAGGTTGTGGGCCTGCATCAAAAGGGTAATGCTGCCGCCGCCGTCCAAAAGCTGCATCGCGCCCACCTGGCTTTTGCAGCGGGCCAGGCTGGCGTCGTACTCGGCCTGCTTGTCCGTCAGCGCCTGGGCGGCCTGCTCGGCGGCCGCGGTGCGCTCGTCCAAGGTGCGCTGGGCCTCCTGCAAGGCTGTATATATGCCGCTCAACTGGGCGGCGACTTCGGCGCTCTGCCCCTGCAATTGGTCGATCTGGCTCTGGGTCTCGCTTTGCTGGTTTTGCAGTTCTTCCAGTTCTTGCTGGGCTTCGTTGTAGGCCTGCTGGGCTTGATTCTGTTTTGACGATAATTCGTCCTTTTTGCTGTCAGCATACGCGCCAAACGGCGCAAAAAGGGTGCAAAAAAGCAGCCCCGCCGCCAACAGGGCGGGGCCGAGGGAAGAATATTTCATAGGAATGTTACCTTATTATAGGGTAGACAGGAGTTCACAAACCGTCTGCGGGTCTACGGGTTCGCTGTTTTTCAGCACTTCCCAATGCAGGTGGGGGCCGGTGCTGGCCCCGGTGCTGCCGCAGGCGGCAATCTCCTGGCCTTGCACGACCTGCTGCCCGACCTGCACCTTCACGCTGCCCAGGTGGCTGTATCGCGTCTGCCACGAGGTACCGTCGTCCATGCTGTGGTACAGCACCAGATAGTAGCCGTCGTCCTCATTATAGTCGTACTCGGTCACGGTGCCGTCGGCGGCGGCCAGTACGGTGGTGCCCTCCGGGGCCGCCAGGTCTACGCCGGTGTGGTTTTGGGCGAAAGTGCTGCTCATCCGCAAATCGTCAGAAAGGACGAGCGGCAGCGAAAAGACAACGGCCTGCGCCCCCTGGCCGCCCAGGGCGGTATCCAGTGCACTAAAGGCATTATCCGCCTTGGCGGCAACGCAGCGGTCGATCAGCTCCTGCCGCTCCTCGTCGGTCGGCTCGGCGTGGTCGCCCTCGCCATGGTAGGCAGTAAACCAGCGCGGCGAGGTCAGGGTGTTGTCCACATACACTTCAAAATGACACTGGTTGCCGGTGGTTCGGCCGGTGCTGCCTACGTAGCCGATGATCTGCCCCTGGATAACATGCTGTCCGACTTCCACAGTATAGCTCTGCAGGTGGGCGTACAGGGTGCGCCAGCTGTAACCCTCGCTGTTCGTGCCGTGGTCGATGACCACAAAGTTGCCAAAGCTGTAATGCTCGGTGGCCTGGACGACAACGCCATCGGCTGCGGCCAGCACATCGGTGCCGGGGGCGGCACACAGATCGTCACCGCGGTGGCCGTTGCCCATAAAGCGGGAAATGTACTTGTAATCCGGTACAGGATCGATAAACAGCGGGCTGTTGTCGGGGTCCTCCAGCAGCGGCAGCTGGGCTGTGTTGGCCGCAGCGGCGGGGGCTTCTGTCGGCGCGGGGGTAGGTGTGGCCTCCGGTTCGGCGGTCTCGGCGGTTTCCGATGTTTCAGGCGTGGCGGCGGGGGTGTTCTCCAAAGTGGGACGCACCATGCAGGCCGTCATGCTGGCGGCGATGACCACGGCGCAGACCACCATGGCCCCGGCTCCCAGGCGGCGGTAATGCAGCAGGTGCACGATGCGCGTTTTGGCGCTGCCCTGGCCAAAGGCCAGGCTGCCGGGCACGCCGCGCCCCTGCATGGCAAACCGCAGGATGCTCTCGCAGTAGGCGCTGCGGGCGGTGCTGGGCTGGCCGCGCACGGCGGCTTCGTCGCAGGCGGCCTCCATGTCGCGCTCAAACTCGCGGAAGGCCAGCCACGCCAGCGGGTTGAACCAGTGCAGGCAGGCCACGGCGTAAAACAGCGGCTTGGTCAGCGGGTCGCCCCGGCGGATGTGGGTGCGCTCGTGCAAGATGACGGCGTCCCGGGCGGGGCCAGCCAGCCCGGCGGGCAGGTAGACGCGGGGCTGCAGCAGGCCCAGGGTAAAGGGCGCGGGCACACAGGGGCCGCTGAAGCAGCCATCCGGCGTTTTGCAGGCCAGCGCCACCTGGCGGGACAGGCGCAGGTAGCCCCACACGGCACGCACGGCCAGCAGTGCCACGCCCATAGCCCATACCGCCGCCAGCAGATGCCACACGGTCAGTGTGGTGTACCAGGGCGCAGGCGCGGCGGGGGAGGCGGGAACCATAGCAGGCAGGTCCGGGGCGGTAAGCTCCGGCTGGGTCAGGGCCTGCACAGTGTCGGCGGCCTCGGCCAGTTGGGTGTTTTGCGGGCGGGGCAGGGCAAGCGGGATGCCAAAGGGCAGCACGAACCGCAGTCCCACGGCCAGCCACAGCCAGCACAAAAACCGGCTGGGCGCATGGGCATGGCGCAACAGGCGGCAGACGACCCAGGCCGCCAGCGCCGCCGCGCCGCCCCACAGGCTGAGCAGCAAAAACGAAAGCACGGTGCTGCGCATAATAGTCACCCCTCTTTCGATTGGGCCGCGTCCAACAGGGCGCGGATCTCGGCCGCTTCGGCGGCACTGATGGGCTTCGAGTTCAAAAATGCGGCCACGAAGCGCGGCAGGCTGCCGTCAAAGGTCTTGTCCACCACGGCGGCACTCTCGGCGCACTGCACTTCCTCCTTTTTTACCAGGCTGGTCACAGTGCCGCCCTCGTTTTGCAGAATGCCGCGCTCGCACAGCTTTTTCAGCACGGTATAGGTGGTGCTTTTTTTCCAACCCAGCTCGGCGGCAGAAAGTTTGACCAGCTGGCCGCTGGGCAGGGGCTCGTTGTCCCACACCAGGCAGGCAAACCGGTATTCAGCTTCGGCTAAATGGTTCATGGTTTTCTCCTTTGGTCTACATGGATAGACTTCTTCTATTTGTAGTCTATCACAGTAGACCAAAATTGTCAATAAAAAATGCTTTCCCCCACCTAGGGTGTATCTGATAAGTCAAAAGTGCTGGAAAATTCGCTGAAAAGCAACAGCTGCAAGGCGCGAATCCGCTGCAATACTGGATGTATTGCAAGGATGAGCAACGCAGCAGATGTGCTTTTTAGTAGAATTGAACAGCGCTGAGGACTTTTCAGATACACCCTAAGCAGGGGAAAGCAGAAATTAAATTACCTTATGCTCCATCCATTTGCCGCTATAAAACCGTACCCCAAACAAAATACTCCGGCAGATCCAATCCACAAACATGCCAAACCATACGCCGGTCAACCCCATGTGCATCTGCAGCACAAAGAAATAGCTTAAAATCACGCGGAACACCCACATGCTGGCGATACTGACGAGCATCGTAAACTTGGCATCGCCGCCGCTGCGCAGGGCGTTGGGCAGGGTAAAGCTGGGGGCCCAGAACACTACGCAGAACACGCTGAACCAGTGCACCACCACCGTGCACATGCTGGCCGCCTCGGCCGACAGGTGGAACCAGGTGATAATCTCCGGCAGCAGCAAAAACATGGCCAAATTGGTCAGCCCCAGGCCCACGATGGCAATACCGGTCAGCTGCAGGGAGTACTTTTTCGCCTGTTCCTTGTCCCCGGCACCCAGACAGCGGCCCACCACTGGGATCATGGCCAGGTTCACCGTAGCGCCGGGCACGTTGGCCGCCGTGCAAACGCTGTTGGCCACGGCATTGGCCGCAATGGCGGCGGTGCCCAGGGTCGAGGTCAGGCTGCTGACGCACAGCTTGCCGATTTGGAACATGCCGTTCTCCAAACCAGACGGCACACCGATGGCCAACACCTTCATGATTGGCTCCTTGCGGGGGCGCAGGTCGGCAAAACCGGCCACCCGCAGCGGGTTGTGGATGTTCTGGTTCTGCCACAAGATCCACACTGCCGCAAACACGCGGCCGATCAGCGTAGCCAGCGCCGCGCCCACAACGCCCATGCCAAAGCCATAAATCAACAGCGCGTTGCCGCCGATGTTGATGACATTCATCACCAAACTGGCCAGCATGCTGATGCGGCTGTTGCCCTGGGCACGGAACAGCGCTGCGCCGCCGTTGTACAGTCCAATGAACGGGTAGGAGATGGCGCTGATGATGAAATACTGCTGCGCGTAGTGCATGACCTCGTCGTCAATGCTGCCAAACACCCCGCGCAGAATGGGGCGGGACAGCGCCAGGCACAGCACGCCCACCGCAACCGTGGAGATGGCCAGCACGCTGTACAGCTGGGCCGCGCTGCGCTGGGCGCTCTCCTGGTCGCGGCGGCCCATGTACTGGCTGGCGACCACCGCGCCGCCGGTGGCCAGTGCCGCCAGGATTTGGATAATCAGAATGTTCAGGCTGTCCACAAGCGACACGCTGGATACAGCCGCCTCGCCCACACCGGCCACCATCAGGGTGTCAGCCATGCCCATCGTCACGCTTAGGGTCTGCTCCAAAAACAGCGGCCAGATCAGCGCCACCAGCGCAGACCGCGTAAAAAGCGGCGCCTTTGCTTGCGTTGCGGTACCCATACCGGGAGTTCCTCCTTCATTTTCCTAAACCCAAAGGGCATAATATCTGCACGAATTATGTATCATTATAGCCCAACATCCGCGGTGATGCAATTGATAAAAAGCAAGGCAAACAGGCAAAAATTGCGCAAATTTGCTGTCCGGCTGCCGATGGCACAAAATTTGCAATCGGATGGATATTGCCCGGTTGGGGGCAGCAAAAAAACCGGGCCCCGCAGCGGGGACCCGGTTTTTTGGTATAAAGTTTAGAAGTCGACCTCGGTGTCGTAGTAGCAGCACTTCAGCAGCTTTTCCATTTCTTCCTGGCTGGGCTGGCGCGGGTTGGAGCCCGTGCAGGCGTCGGCGATGGCGTTCTTGGCGATCTCAGGCAGTCTCTCCAGGAACACATTCTCCGGAACAAAGCCCTGCTCGCAGGGGTAAGAGTCGGGGCCGTAGTGGCCGATGCAGTGCGGGATGTTCAGGTCGTCGTTCATGCCGCGCAGGTACTTGATAAGCAGGGCGACCTTCTCGTCGTCGTTGGCGCCGCCCAGGTTCATCTTGTCGGCGATCACACCGTAGCGGGCTTTGGCGGTGGGGTCTTTGGCGTTGAAGGCGATGACCTTGGGCAGGTACATGGCGTTGGCGGCACCGTGGATGATGTGGGCACCGTAATCCGCAAAGGCCGCGCCGGTCTTGTGGGCCATGCTGTGCACGATGCCCAGCAGCGCGTTGGAGAACGCCATACCGGCCAGGCACTGTGCGTTGTGCATGGCGTCGCGCTTATCCATATCGCCGTTGTAGCTGCCAATGAGGTTGGCCTGGATCATCTCGATAGCATGCAGGGCCAGCGGGTCGGTAAAGTCGCAGTTGGCAGTGGAAACGTAAGCCTCGATGGCGTGGGTCATGGCGTCCATACCGGTGTGGGCCACCAGCTTTTTGGGCATGGTGTGGGCCAGCTCGGGGTCGACGATGGCGACATCGGGGGTGATTTCAAAGTCAGCGATAGGATACTTGATGCCCTTCTCGTAATCGGTAATGATGGAGAAGGCAGTCACCTCGGTAGCAGTGCCGGAGGTGGAGGAGATGGCGCAGAAGTGTGCCTTGCGGCGCAGCGGCGGGATGCCAAAGACCTTGCACATATCCTCAAAGGTGATGTCAGGATACTCGTACTTGATCCACATGGCCTTGGCGGCATCGATGGGGGAACCGCCGCCGATGGCAACGATCCAGTCCGGCTGGAATTTCTCCATTGCAGCCGCACCCTTCATGACGGTCTCAACGGACGGGTCAGGCTCGATACCCTCGAACAGCTCCACTTCCATGCCGGCTTCTTTTAAGTAAGCCTCGGCGCGATCCAGGAAGCCGAACCGCTTCATGGAGCCGCCGCCGACGCAGATCATTGCGCGCTTGCCGGGCAGGGTCTTTAATGCCTCCAGGGCTTTGGGGCCGTGATACAGGTCACGAGGGAGAGTAAATCTTGCCATAAAATTGCCTCCTTTATAGCTTGACAAATTATTGTCAAATTCATTACTTAACATTTTACGCTGATTCCGTTTAAAGGTCAATTGACGTTTGAACGAATTTGCGACCCAAATTTCGGCATTTTGCCAGATTGCGTTTCATAGCTTGAAAAGAACTGAACTACGCTGAAAAGGAGGCTTTTCTCATGCGTCACCTTTCACCTTTGCAAACCAAGGGGATGCGGCTGCGCATCCGGCTGCTGGCAGGTGTGCTGGCTGTGGGATGCCTGGGCGGGCTGGCAGGGCGGCTGGCCGTGCTGCAATTGGTGGACGCCGACGGTTATGCCGCCCGCGCCTCCGACCAGCAGCTGCGCGGGGCCACACTGCCCGCCGCCCGCGGGGAGATTACCTCGGCTGATGGCACGCTGCTGGCTGCCAGCGAGACCTGCTGGACCATCCGTGCCGCCCCGCGGGAGCTGGCCGACGAGCTGGTGGCGCCTGCCGCCAAAGCATTGAGCGGGATCCTGGAACTAGACTATGCGGAAACGCTGGAAAAATTCTCGGTCCGCACCTCCAACGACTGCCTGCTGCGCCGCCGCGCCAGCCGGGAGATGGCCGACGCCGTGCGTGCCTGGTGTCAGGAGCACAATGCCCAGGGCATCCAGATCCGGCAGGATACCCGCCGCGTCTACCCGCAGGGAGATTTTATGGGCGGCCTGCTGGGCTTTACCGATGTAGACAACGCGGGCCTGTGGGGGCTGGAACTTTACTATAATAAGGAGTTGACCGGCCAGAACGGGCAGATCTTAACGGCCAAAAACGCCTGGGGCTACGACATGCCCACCCACTACCAGACCCTGCAGGAGGCCGTGCCCGGCAACAGCCTGACGCTGACCATCGACGCAGAAATTCAGCACTGGCTGGAAAGCGCCCTCTCCGCCGCCGTGCAGGAGCACCATGTGGCCGAGCGGGGCGTGGGCATTGTGATGGATGTGCAGACGGGGGCTGTGCTGGCGATGAGCTGCCAGCCGGACTACGACCCCAACACGCCCCGGCGGCTCATCGATGACGATGCCCGCGCGGCGGTGGATGCCCTGACCGGTGAGGAGCGCAGCGCCGCCCTGCAAAAGGCCCAGCAGGCCCAGTGGCGCAACAAAGCCATCAGCGACCTGTACGAACCCGGCAGTGTATTCAAGCTCATCACAGCGGCCGCCGCGCTGGACAGCGGTGCCTGCAAGCCCACCGATTACTTTGTATGCGCGGGCAAGATCAGCGTGGCAGGCACACGGTTCCGCTGCGCCAACGGCCACGTCCACGGAGCCGAGACTTTCGCACAAGGGCTGGCTGTCAGCTGCAACCCCTGCTTTATCCAAATCGGCGCACGGCTTGGGAAAGAACGATTCTGCGATTATTTTGCCGCCTTTGGTTTGCGGGAGGCTACTGGCATCGACCTGCCCGGCGAGATCAAGCGCAGCGAATATTATACAGCCGACCGGATGGGTCCGGTAAACGATTCTGTATAAGAAAAAGAACGCGAATTTATTTGATTTTTTGGCTAAAATGCAGTATCATGAAAGCAAAAAAGATGGGACATGGAGGCGACTATGAAATCACCTGAGGTGCAGTTCACGCCGGAAGATCGGCTGATATTGGATTCCTACTGCCAGATGCTGGACGGTCTGGCACAATATTTGGGCACAGGCTATGAACTGGTGCTGCATAGCTTGGAAGACCTGGAACATTCGGCAATTCGGGTGATGAATAGTCACACGGGCCGCAGCGAGGGCGCACCTATCACAGAATTGGCCCTTACGATGTTGGGACGTATCCACGCACAGACCCAGGGGGATACGGTCTGCTATTCCAGCACAAACCGCGATGGAAAACCGCTGCGCTCTTGTACGATCGCAATCCGGGGCAGTGAACAGCGAATCATCGGGTTACTGTGTATCAATTTTTATATGGACACCCCGCTTTCGCAGCTTCTGGAAACGATTTCCCCCGCACAGAGCCAGCCTGTAGCGGAAACCTATGTACAGAATTCTACAGAAATGGTGCAGGCTGCCGTACAGCGTGCGGCAGCAGAAACCGATGCAGAAGGGCTGGCGGGAAGTGTACTGCGTAACAGAGAAATTGTCAGTAAGTTGTATGCCTCGGGCATTTTCAATATCAAGGACGCAGTGATTCAGGTGGCAGACAGCCTGAACATTTCAAAAAACACCGTGTACCTTCATTTGCGCCACTGCAAGGGACTTGAATAAAAAAGTTAAGCCTTTGCAATAAAATACTTTTCATTCTTAGTTGCAATTTGCACGGAGAATGTGTATACTATAGACAGTTCAGTAAGGCAAAGATGCCAGCCGGGCAGACAACCCGGCTGGCATCTTTTTTGCGTAACAGCATAAATATGACGATTTTTGCTGCAGAATCCGTGACTCGTCAGACTAAACAAAAGAAAGAAGAAACTTTCCTACAACTTGCCAATAGACTGAAAAATAGTTTATTGATATAATGAGGACAACGAGCAATGAAAAATATTTCATTGCAAAAAGAACGAATTTTTTAAGGAGGACTATCTTATGAAAATCATTGCAACGAACAACGCACCCGCAGCCATTGGCCCGTATTCTCAGGGCATCGTTTCTGGAGGCTTCGCTTACTGCTCCGGCCAGATCCCCGTAAACCCTGCTGATGGTACGATTGCTGATGGAATCGAGGCACAGGCTCACCAAAGCTGCAAAAATGTAGCAGCTGTGCTGGCCGCTGGCGGCACCGGCATCGATAAAGTAGTAAAGACCACCTGCTTCTTGGCAGACATGGCAGATTTTGCAACCTTCAATAGTGTTTATGCGCAGTACTTTACCAGTAACCCGGCCCGCAGCTGCTGTGCTGTCAAGGACCTGCCCAAGGGTGTGCGCTGCGAAATCGAGGCAGTTGCAGAAGTATAAAGGGGGACAACATGGAAAACTTCACCAACAAACAGATCAATTTCGATATTTTAAAGGAACGTGCCCATAACCTTCGCTGGGCCGAAGTCCCCGATGGTGTCATTCCTCTCACGGCAGCTGACCATGATTTCCCCTGTGCACCTGAAGTGGTAGAAGCCCTGACGGATTACATTAAGGATGGTTACTTCCCGTACATCGAAAACCGCGGCATGGAACGATTTAAAGAGGATCTCGCAAAAAGTTTCCGTGAGCGTAAGAACGAGCCGGTGGAAGCTAAATATGTGTTGCCCATTGACAGTGCTGCCCGTGGTATGCAGGTGATTGCGGATGCGTTCCTGCAGCCGGGGGATGAGTGCCTTGTGTTTGACCCCGTGGATTTCCTGTTCCGTACCTCGATGTCGAACGCCGGTGCAACCATCAAACTGTTCCCCTCGAATCTGAAAGAGGACCGTATCAGCCTGGAAGGGCTGGAAAATTACATCACCCCAAAAACCAAAATGATCGGTTTCTGCAACCCGCATAATCCGATGGGGATGCTGTATACAAAAGAGGATCTGGATTATCTGTTGACCCTGTCCGAAAAGTATGGATTCTACATCATGAACGATGAGATCTGGTCGGATATGATCTACCCGGAAGCTCACTTCAACAGCCTGCTGGAGTTTGGACCGGAGCGCAATAAACGCACCCTTACCGTGTATGGTTTCTCCAAGACTTTCGGTGTGGCCGGCCTGCGTATTGGCTGCGTATATGCGACCAATCAGGAAAACTACGATAAACTTGTAGAAGCCTCTATGGTGGATTCTACCATCGGCGGCATCAATCTGCTTTCTCAGGTGGCTGGTATTGCCTGCCTGGAAAAGGGCTTTTATCGTGTGGATCAATTCGTGCAGCAAATCACAGAAAACCGCGATTATGCCCTGCAGCGGATTGCCGCAATGCCGGGAATTAAGTGCCACAAGCCGCAGGCAACCTTCGTGATCTTCCCGGATATCACTGAAACAGGAATGGACCCGGTGGAACTTGTAGAGCTTTTGAAAACCAAGTATAAGCTGGCGATCGTTCCCGGTGGTGAGCGCTTCTTTGGTCCCGGATCGGAAGGGCATGTGCGCATCTGCCTTGCCACCAGCCACGAAGTGCTGGAAGAAGGGTTGAACCGCTTGGAAGCCTGCCTGAAAGATCTTATGTCCGCTAAATAAGAGGTAAGCCCTGCAGCAATAAGGGGCTTGATATAAAGAGAGGTAAAAAATGGCACGCATTATTATTGCGGTCGTTTACATTGCTGCCATTCTTGTAATCGGTATTCTGGCAGGACGCAATGTAAAGACTTCGGAAGAATTTGCAACCGCGAACCGCGGTATCCCTTTTTGGACCAATGTGTTTTCCATGTCCAGCGCTTGGATCGGCGCAGGTTCTACTCTGGGCTGCGCCAGTATGTGTTATGCGTACGGTGTTTCTGGTTTTTATCTGGCTATCGGCGTAGGCATTGGCGCTATGTTGTCCAGCCTGCTGTTTGCTCGTAAGATCCGCGATGAAAACGTCAGCACCATTCCGGAACTGATCCGTAAACATCTGGGCAACAAGTGCGCCGATGCGATCGCACTGCTCAGCATCTTCTCGGTGTTCTCTGTGGTGGCATCGCAGATCCGTTCACTGGGTACGATCCTGAACATGTTTGTGCCGCAGCTTAGCCTGCTGACCGCCATGATCATTATGACGGTTGTTATGCTGGTCTATACGGTTATTGGCGGTATGGTGGCTGCAACCAAGACGGACAAGGTCAACATCATCCTGATGGTGTTCGCTGTTGTTATGGTGTTGCCGCTGGTCGCGCTGATCCAGGCAAATGGTATGGCCGGTGTGACTGCTACCCTGCAGGAAAGCCGTCCCGAGATGCTCAAAGTCGGCGCTACGGTTGGTTGGGGCACGATGATTTCCTCTGCGCTCTACTTTGGCACCAGCAACATGATCAACAACGAGAACTTCCTGCGTATATGCGGTGCCAAGAGCGGCAGTGAGGCGCGGAACGCCTCCCTTACCGCAACTCTGCTGATCTATGTACCGTATCTGCTGTTTGCCAGCTTGATTGGTTTGGTTGGCGCTGCGCTGATCACGGAACTGGGCACCTCGGACTCCATCCTGCCCGCTATGATCAATAATTACACGGGTACATTCCTGGGTGCCATCCTGCTGGCAGCATTGTTGGCAGCTGTTATGGGGACCGCAGCATCGGTTACGATGGTTTGCTCCATCATGCTGTCCCGCGATGTGGTCGGCCGCTTCAAAAAGATGGATGACAAACAAACGCTTACCCTGCAGCGCATCTTTATGATCCTTGTCGCAATCGCGGGCCTGATCGTTGGCTATTTCGGATCTTCGATCGTGTCGATCATGGAAGATGTTGGTGCACCGGCTGGTGCGGCATTGGTTCCGATTTTCTGTGGTATTTTCTACTGGCGTAAAAAGATGAATGAGAAGGGAACCCTGATCACAATCGTTGTTGCCATCGTATCGACGCTGGGCTACTGGGCGTTGGGTTCGCCCCTGGGAATCAGCCATTTCCTGTTTGGCCTGATTTGTGCGGCAATCACAATGTTCGTTGCAAACAGCGCATGCTATGTTCCCAAGCAAGAGACAGAAAAAGCAGACTGAACGCTTTATAGAGGTGAATACTATGGGAATTATTGATTACCTGATTATTCTGGCTGGCTGGGGTATTGGAGCAGCCGTGCTATTCAACATGATCAAGGAGACCATCAAAAAGTAACTTACTCCATCTATACAAGGATTTCTCCAACCAGAGTTCCGTTTGGTCCCGTGACCAAGCGGAACTTTGGAGTGCCATTTTAAATCTATCAAAAAAGCAGCCCTGCGCCATTCTCCAAAGCGCAGGGCTGTTTTTGTTTAGTATTTATTTGGGAGCTTGCAAACTTCTATGCAGTGCCTCCCGCAAATTCTGCGGCAGGACGGGCAGGGAGATGCCGCTGCCGGCGCTGCAGCACAGGGCAATCAACCCGCCGGTCACGGTGCAGAAGATCGAGGTGCGGCAAGCGTCCATCGTCAAGTCGGGGTCGATCTCCCCGGCGGCCTGCAGGCGGGCCACCAGCGCATCGGTCAGGGCAGTCAGCTGGCTGCGACATGCGTTGGTACATTCGGGCAAAGCGGCCTGCTGGCCAAAGCTGGCTGCCAGCACCCGATAGGTGCTCATCCGCTGGGCGGCAACCTCCTGCAAATAGTCCACCAGCTCATTCTCCAAATCGACCAGCGTGCGGCAGCGGTCAAACCGGGCGGCGATGCGCTCGTTCTCCTGCGCAAAGCAGTAGCGGGCCACACCCTGCAAAATCTCTTCTTTCGAGGAAAAATATTCGTACACGGTGCCTTTGCCGATGCCCGCGGCGTCGGCCAGCTGCTGGATGGTCATAGCGGCGGGGCTGACGCCCTGAGACGTTAAGGCCAGCGCGGCTTCGTATACTTTGGCTTTGCGCTGTGCATGGCTGTCAGGGGTCATTTCGCATCCTCCTTCGGGGGCAGCAGGGTGGTGTCAAAAGTGGGTTCCGCTTCGGCGTCGGCGGCAGGCTGGGCTGCACCGGCGCGGCGGGCGGCAAACTCTGCCGCAAATTCGGCGGCGTCATCGGGCAGATCGTCCATGCCATCGTCGCCCACGTCAATGTTCACCGGCGGCTTGCGGTAGAACAGGTCGTACATCACGGGCACGATGAACAGCGTCATCAACGTCGCATAGGTCAGGCCGCCAATGATTACGATGGCCATACCCTTGCTCATGTCGCTGCCCACATCCTGGCTGAACAGCATCGTTACCATAGCCAGCACGGTGGTCAGGGTGGTCATCAAAATGGGGCGCATACGGGTACGGCCGGTGGCTACCAGCGCGTCGGTACGCTCCAGCCCGCCAATGCGCAGCTGATTGGCGTAGTCCACAAAGACGATGCCGTTGTTGACGACAACGCCCATCAAAACCAGGAAGCCCATCAGCGAGATCAGCGAAAGCTGTTCGCCGGCGATCATCAGCCCCAGCATGCCGCCGGTAAAGGCCAGCGGAATCGTAAACAGCACGATGAAGGGCGACAGCAAACTCTGGAACTGCGCCACCATAACAAAGTAGACGAAGATCAGCGCCAGGGTCATCATAAGCACCATCTGCTGCAGCATCTCGGCCACCTGGGTAGTTTCACCGGCCAGCTCGGCGGTCACGCCGTCGGGCAGATCCAGCGCGGCCAGCTTCGGCTCCACCTCGCGGGAGAGCAGGGTGGTGTTGTAGCCGTCCACGGTCTCGCTGGTCACGCTCATCTTGCGGGAGCCATTCTCGCGGGCGATGGAAACAAAGCCTGCGCTGGTGGTGCGGGTGGCAAACTCGCCCAGGGTATGGGTCTCGGTTACGCTGCTGCCGTCCTCATCGGTGGTGGTCGTCTCAAATTCCATGTTGAACAGGCTGTCCAGATCCGGCGTTTCGGTCTTGTCCACGATGGTCACGGTGTAGTTGGTGCCGTTGGCTTTCAGTGTGGTGGCGGTGGTATCGGTGGTCAGTTTGGCGGCTACCTGCTGGTAGACCTGCGCTACGGTCAGGCCCATCCGCATGGCTTTGTCCTTGTCGATGGAGATGTTGATCTCCTCGTCGCCGTTCTCCTGGCCGTCGCTGGCGTTGGCAATTCCGTCCACGCTGTTCAACAGGTCGACCACCTGCCCGGCGGCAGTGTTCAAATCGTTCAGGTCGCTGCCGTACAGGTCGACCTCGATACCGCTGCCGGAAAGTGCGCTCATGTCCATCATGCCGTTGGCATTCACGGTCACTTCGCAGGGCAGGGAGGCGGTGGCATCGGTGATCTGTTCTTGAATTTCGCTGCCCCGGCGGGCACCCTCATCGGTCAGCAGTACATAATAGGTAAAGGTTGTGTTGTCCACGGCGGCATCACTGCCCATCATGGACACCATGCTGTTGCCGCCGGACATGGCACCCACGGTCTGTACGCCGTCAAGGGCGCTCACGGCGTCCATTACAGCATCGGCGGTGGCAAAAGCGTCGTCCTTGGCGGTGTCGTCGGCCACGTCCACGGTGATGGAGAGCTGGTTGCTGCCCATATCGGGGATCATGACAATGCCCATGGTGGCAATGCGCCACACCGACAGCACCAGCAGGCCGATAGCCAGCCCCAGGGGCAGGGCCTTGACTTTCAGGCAGAAGCGCAGGGCTTTCTCGTAGCCGTCCAGCAGCTTGTCAAACAGCGGGTGCTTGACCTCTTTTTGGGTGCGCAGTACGGTGGAACCCGCGCAGGGCACCACGGTCAACGCCACAATCAGCGAGGCCAGCAGGCTGAAGGTGATAGTCAGTGCCATATCGGTGAGCAGTTCGCGCACCATGCCGGTGGAGAAGATCATCGGCAAAAATACGCAGATGGTGGTCAGGGTCGAGGAGATGATGGAACCCGATACCTGCCGGGCGCCCTGAACCGAAGCCTGCGGGGCCGGTACGCCGCGCCCGCGCAGACGGTAGATGTTCTCGATGACAACGACCGAGTTATCCACCAGCATGCCGATGCCCAGCGCCAGGCCCGACAGACTGAGGATATTGAAGGTGATGCCGGTGAAATACATCATCACGATGGCAAACAGCACGCTCAGCGGCATCGAGATGGCGACGACCAGCGTTGGGCGCAGGTCCTTCAGGAACAGTGCCAGCACCAGAATGGCCAGCACGGCGCCTTCCACCAGGTTGGACAGCACGCTCTTGACGATCATGCGGATGTAGTCGCCCTGGTCCATGATAGTGGTCAGGTGCAGGCCGTCCTTGCCGTCCATCAAAGTCTGCATGGCGGCGGTGCTGGCGGAGGACACAGCTGAGGTGGACGCGGTGGAACTCTTGTAAATGGAGAGCAGCACCGCGCGGTTGCCGCCTACCTTGGCGTAGCTGTCATCGGCGTTGTCGGTGATCTCTACGTCCGCCACGTCGGACAGGCGCACATCGCCGATGCCGTCAATGCTGCACAGCACCATGCTTTTCAGTGTGTCGGCGCTGTCGAAGGTGTCGCCCACCTTTACAATGTAGCGGTTGTCATCGCCCTCGCCGCCCTCAATATACCCGGCGGGCATCGAGAAGTTCTGGGCGGAGATCAGCTGTTTCAACGTGTTCATGTTCAGCAGCTGGTCCAGGTTGGCGCTTTTCAGCGCTTCTTCGCGGGCAGAATCGTATTCTTCCTGCGCGGCGTCCAACTGCGCTTTGCCGGATTCCAGCTGGGTACGGCCGCTTTCCAGCTGGAACTCGCCCAGCTGCAGCTGGGCCTCGCTGCCGCTTAAAAGCAGCTGTACGGCCATATCGGCCAAGCTGGGGTCCACGGGGTTCTCTTCCAGATTCTCCAGCATCGTCTGCAGCTTGCCGCGCTGGTCGTTCAGCTGGGTCAGCATCGTCTGGGCCTTGGTCAGCTGGTCGTTCAGGCTGGAGATGGTGGATTGCAGCGTCTTGCGCAGTTCCTCGGTGCTGCTGTTCAGGCTGGACTCGGCGTTCTTGCGGGCGTTCAGCAGCACGGTGGCGTTCTGCAAAGCGGTGTGGGTGGTGGACAGGGTGTTCACCATGTCGCTGTAGCCGGTCAGGGCATCGCGGTTGGCGGTGGCCGTGGTCAGCTGGGTCTGCAGGGCGGTCTGCTGGTCGCGCTTGGCCTGCAGCTCCTCGTCGGTGGCACCGCTGTTGATGTCGTTGGCGATTTCATTGTCCAACTGCTGAATTTGCAGCGTAAGCGCCGTGATCTGAATGTTCAGCGCGGCATTGGCCTGCTCGATGGTGGCATCGCCGGTCAGCGGCGCGGCAGCGGCCTGGATGGTGGCATCGGCGCGGTCGATGGAGGCGATCATGGCAGCCATCTTGTTAAGGTCGCTCTTGGCTTCTTCCAGATTGGCGGGCAGGGCGGCGGCGTTGTACTCGCTGTCGTACTGGGCCAGAATTTGCTTGCAGCTGGCAAACAGCGCGTCGTCGATGGGCAGGGTGACCTCCGGCAGGCTGGACGGATCGGTCTTCAGGCTGCCCAGCTGTTGGTTGGCCTTGTCCAGCTGGCCTTTCAGGTCGGCGATCTTCTGCTCCAGCGTGGGAATCTGGTCGTCCAATTGGGTAATGGCGTCCCGCAGCTGCTGGGTGATGTTGGATTTCTGGGTGTTCAGCTGGCTTTTGCCGCTGTCCAGCTGCGCTTGGGCGTCGTCCAGTTGGGCCAGACCTTCGTTGATCTTGGCGCGGTTCTCGTCCAGCTGGTCCTTGGCTTCGGCCAGCCGGTCACTGACTTTCACCAGCAGCTTGTCGTTCACCTCATCGATCTTGTCCTGATCGAGGGTGATCTGCACGGTCTGCTTCACCAGGCCGGTGGTGGAAACGCTGGCTACGCCGTCCACGCGCTCCAGTTGGGGCAAGATCGTGTCGTTGATGTAGTCGGACAGCTCGTAGATGTCCATGCCCTCGCAGTCCACAGCCACGTACTGGGTGGCCATCATATCGGGGCTGATCTCGATCAGCGTGGGAGTGCTGGCCATGTCGGGCAGGGTGTCGCCCAGCTGGTTCACGGCCGTGCTGGCCTTGACCATGGCGCTGTCCATGTCGGTATCTTCCTGGTATTCCAGAAAGATAAGGCTGTAGTTCTCGTTGCTTTGGCTGGTCACGTTTTTCACGCCGTTCAGCGTGGAAAGGCTGTTTTCCAGAGGCTGGGTCACGTCGGCCTCCACCTGTTCAGGGCTGGCGCCGGGGTAGGTGGTCATTACCAGCAGGTAGGGCAGGTTCATCGAGGGCAGCAGATCCGTTTGGATGCGCAGCAGGCTGACCACGCCCAGCACCAGCACCAGTATGACCGCCACCAGAATGGTGAAGGGCTTTTTGACACTGTATTTCGGCATAGGTTGAAAAGATCCTTTCTTGGGCTTACAAAAACCGACCGACCGGTCGGTCGGCAACGATGCCAGTATAGCACAAACGTTAGCCGTGTGCAACGGAGGAGAAAAAAATTCACATTTTGGGTGGCACTTGCAGGCCGATGGCGAGCATCGGCCCTTACAATACAGCAGCAGCTCTTGCCATAGGGGCGGATGCTTGCATCCGCCCGCTTTTATGCTATAATACCTTAGGCAATACCGCACAATTCTAAGTGCCGATACGGCGAGCGAGGTGCGGCAGCTGC